>ERZ869921.5-NODE-5-length-195410-cov-21.322326_pt1 | contig 195410 bp, 301 predicted proteins | sample MGYA00579310_ERZ869921 | MGnify/ENA primary metagenome ERZ869921 (study PRJEB32216, sample SAMN09231816) | wastewater metagenome | place: USA: Maryland | collected 2016-06-21 | study: EMG produced TPA metagenomics assembly of the PRJNA472060 data set (Reclaimed...
AAAAGCTAGTTTCAAGTGTATCAAATACTGAACTATCTTTTTCAATAAAATATTCTCCAAGTTGAGTGTGGCAATGATTTGCAAATTCTTCGGCAAGTAATCGACCTTGTCCTCTGCGAACCCAATTTGATAGCGAAAGTTGCGTGCTAACGTTTGGAGTTAAAGCCAAATCAAAAACTTCTTCCAGTAAATCAATGTGCAACATTTCGTTAAACCAAGGAATGCATTTATGAATATGAGGATTGCCTTTTAATAAATCAAAATATTTAGGATCTGTTGCAAAATAAAGTTTCGAACCTTCAGGAACTTCTTTCATTAATCCATCAATTACAGCAGTTGAAATGAACACATCGCCAGTAGACATTGGCATTGTATATACAATATTGTAATCATTTTGGGTGTCTACAAATGATTTCAAATATTCTTCTACGTCAAGCTTCTTTAGATTTCCTCTAATAAGTGTGCTGAGTGTGTCTGAAAAAGTTTCATTAACTGTTTCCAAATCGAATAATACTTTATTTCTGATTTGAAGTTCTTCTGCCCACTTCTTTGGTTGACTGTATTTATTTACAATTTTACGCATCTTCTTTTTTACATCATCAACATTCACTTCTGCCCAACGTGAACCTTTAATAAGTAAAGGTTCCCATACAACAGATTCTGGAATTGGCTTTAATTCATAATCAAAAGGAATAAACTTGTCGCTCAAGAAATCCAAATGACCAGACCAATTTGTAGTCAATACAGGCAATCCTGCCATGGTTGCTTCTAGTGTTGGAATTGAAAATCCTTCACCATGCGTCAAGCTTACATACGCTTTAATTTTAGGATGTTTATAAAGATCTACAATTTCTTCTCTTGTGAGATTTGCATGAATCAAATAAATTTTTGGCAATCTTTCTTCTGGCAAATTAAATGATTTCTTGATTGCATCTATTCTAGATTTAACCATATCAAAATCAAATTGAGAATTTTTACTCATGTTTGTTTTCAAAACTAAAGCAACATCTTTTCTATCTAAAAATTCATCCATGAAAGATTGAACCATAAGTCCAATATTCTTTCTATCTTCTCCGAGATTTCCATTTCCCCATTGCCCTACATGAAGAAATGCAAAATCTTCTTGAATGTCAAGACCAACCAAATTTTTGAATTCACCATCAAACATGTCACTTTCAACACCTTCAGCAACAACTTGAATAGGTGCAGTTAGCGACAAAACACCAGTCTCGCCAGTTTGTTCATTCTTCCAATCAACTAACGTTTCCTCAAATGACTTCTTAGCATGAACTGATGGAACTATAATCAAATCCATTTCATTACATTTTTGTAACCATTGATGAGAAACTTTATCAGTTTCAATACCGGCTGTAACACCAACATTAACTCTAGCTTTTCTTTCAAATTCATTTGGAACTGTGACATGTATAAATAAATCAAAGTCAGATAATCCTTGAGATTGAGCTTGCTGTGTGAAATCAATTCTTGCTCTCAATTCTCTATAGAATTCTGAATCTTCTAGTGAAAAACTACACGTACCCCAAGAGATAGACTCGACAAATAAGTCGAAATTTGGATTAACCTTTAAAGCTTTGTAAATCATTCTTGAATGTTCTGAATATCCAGAATTTACTAACACTGGAGCTTTCAATAAAACTTTTAATTTTCTCATTTTATTTTCCTTATACCTTTTCAATCTTCACTCTTGAAGACTTTGTATTTTTAAATCTAGTTACTGTTTTTTCGATAGATGTATCCCAATCAGAAATCATTTTAGAAAGATTGAAAGCTTTCAATGTCCACTCTCTTCCTTTTCTTCCTAATTCTTTTCGTTGCATCCATCCCATGTCATACATTTGCTTCAATGCAGCTACTACAGACTCATCTGACGGTCTATCATCATAAATGAATGGAATAGCCTGGCTTCCTTGTAGAGACCGGCTGACAGGCTTTAGGCTGACTCCAAAGACGTTTCCTTCTTCATCTTTAATTTGATCTTGCAATCCGCCTGTTTCTGTTGCAACCACTGGCGTTCCACAAGAAAGAGATTCTAGGCAAGAAAGTCCAAATCCTTCATTATTGCTGTGACAGACAGTGATGTCTGCAATATTATACATCTTAACTAATTCGGGAGTTGGCACGCCTGCAGCAACAAAGCTGACTTGGTCAGGAGGCAATTCAAGCATTTGTGCAACCTCCACAAGATTGGCTCCTTCTTCGTCTTTTGGATCTGTTTTCATTAACAAAAACACTTTTTCGCTACCAACTTGTTTAATTAATTCTTTTGTTGCCTTCAATACATCTGATGTCATCTTTCGACGAGCATTTCGAGAATTGTAAAAAATGATGAATTTATTTTTATGTGGTCCCAACATCTGTTCTCTCATGGTCAAAATTTCTTCTTGCGTAAAAGCCTTAAAAACTTCTGCGTCAACAGCGTGAGGAATATATGCACAACGCTCTTCTGGAGTTCCACACTTCTGAACAATATCGTGCGTTAATTTTGAAATTGAACCAATAAAATCACATGAATCGTAAAGTGGTTTATTGAATGTAGGAACGGGGTAGTTATCCCACACATGCCAATACAAAAGAGGAATTCCAGCATCTCTAATTTCATCCGCCATTCCAAAAAGCCAATAATATTGACGTGGATCCGTAATGAACCAAATTGCATCTGGCCTTCTTGCTGCGATATACTTTCTTAACAGGTCTGGATCTCCATAGCCTATAGTTGGAAAAATCGTCCAATCATCACCATATTCTTGAATTCTAACTGGATTATTATTTTTGTGTTGCATGGCTGCACCGAACGAATCAATTGTATATTTGCCTGTTCTTAGCAATCCTTCAATTAAATATTTTGCTTGCGTTCCAACACCAGAAGGAAAAAGAGGGAAGTCGGATATTGTTAATAATTTAATTTTATTCATTTCTTTAACTCCGTAACAACCTTTTCATTATATTCATCAATAACAGAATTTAAACCTGCCATAACTTTAGGATTTTCTAAAAACTTTGTTGCTTGTTCTACATTGTCAAAATTTCCATACTTAATTACTTTTGGAGCTAACGCAACAAAATGATCTCCTACTTGCATGATTGTTCCTAGATCTTCATTGACCCAAAATTTTCTACCGTCTTCAACAACTTCATCCCACTTCGCTGACATCTTTTGTATTCTCCTGAATTGTAATTTTTCCATCTATCATTTTTATATTTCCACTAATATAAGAAACCACCACAGAATTAATCAATTCTTGTACTGACTTTCTGTCTTTTTTTAATAAGGATTCAAATTTAAAATAATCTTCCTCTTCCACTCTAGCTCCTAAAATTTTAGGCTTGGTAAAGGTGTTTTTTCGATTTCTAGACATTTTTGTCTCCTTATTGCAATATATAATACAATAAGTTAACATTAAACTAAAATGATTATTTATTTTATTTACAGTGAGGAGTTTTAAAAAATTCGCATTTGTAGGCATCGCCAAATTTACGACAATGTAACTTATTTTTTAAAAACTTATTATCTTCGATTAAGCGAACAATGTTGTTCATCCAGGTGATAGCATTATTTATTTTTACTGACCCTGAAGTGACTTTTATGAGAGAGATGGGAGTTTTTGATTTTAAATCTTTTTCAAAAATTATAAAACAAGTTTCAATAGATTCAAGAGGCTTTTTGGCTAATATTGAATAAAAATATTTATAAAGCGTTAACTGATAATCTTTTATTTTGTCTTGGTATTTCTTAAAATTATAAGAAGATTTTGTTGTCTTGAAGTCTGCAACAATTATTTTACCATCTGGCATTTCTAACACCAAATCAATATATCCTTTAAAATTTCTAGGATACTTTTCTAAAACTGTTTTTATTTTATATTCAATATGTAAAACTTTATGGCCTGGAAAATTTGTATCGAAGAAATCTTTAGTTGATCCAATGATTTGCATACCAGGCTCAGTTAAGTCTTCAAATTTCTTATCTAGTTTATAAAATTTACAAAATCTTTTCCATGTTTTATAAAATTTTTCTGATGCTTCTTTTCCGTCAACTAGATTACATAATATGGCTTGCGAATAAAAATGAATTAAAGTACCGAAAGATGTTTCGGGAGTTTTGGATTTTTTACTTAACTTATCTTTATTTGCTAATTTATATAATCTTGGACAACTATCAAAATTTGTCAAAGATGAATATGAAATATTTTCTTTCTCTTGTATAACATTTAATGTTGTCATGTAATTTGTTGTTCCATAAAATATTTCATATTTTTACAATACTCTTTATTGGGATGTTGTCCGCATAAAATCCAAAACCACTTATCTTTATGTTGAGGATAAATTTCTCCACCGTCTCCATCTGTTAAAACTATCACGTGTGGATATTTATTTTTATAATTTTGCTGAATATGGGTTTCGATCGATTGAAAGTTTGTACCGCCACCATATGATATTTTATAATTATTTATATCTTTTATTGGCTGGCAAAGCATAGTGAAAGAAACAAATTTAATATTATACTTCTTAGGTAAAGCTCTGCAGGCATTTATGAAAAATGTTAAAGTATCATAAGGAATTGAATAAGAAACATCTATAGCTACAAGCAAATTAGCGTTTTCATCTAGTTTACTAGAAGGTAAAAGAATGTCAGGATATATATGGTTTATTGCTTTATTAATATTAATCCAACTATCTTCTTCTTTTATTTCTTGAGTAATTTTATTTAATATTTTATTCCATTTAATTTTAGTTTTTTTGTTTTTTATTTCAAGCTCTTCTTTGGTAGAATTTTGACTAGAAATTGTTTTTTGTATTTCTGTATCAAACTCTGTCTTGTCTTCGCCTTCTAGATTTTTATTTATTTTGTTTAATATTTCTTTAAATTTTTCACTAGAAGAATCTAAATGCTCGTCAAATGTTTCATTTTCTTGAAAGTCGTCTGGTATTTTACTATAAACTTCCATCACATACATGTTTTCACAATTTTTATTTATTGTTTTAATTCCATAATAAGCAAAATTTTCAAAACATTTTTTGATTTCAAATTTATTTACGAGAGTATCATTTACAACACAGTCTGAAGCGATTCTAAATTTTTTTAGATATTTTTGTTTATTGCCAGCTTCATAAAACTTTATAAATTCTTCATTGGAAATGAAACTTAAATGGGAAAGAAGTACATGCATTGCCTCATGACAAAGCATAAAGTCAAATTCTTCATCCGTTAATGTTTCGTGAAAATCTTTATTAAAGATAAAAATTACTCGATTTTCTTTTTCGGAAAAATAAACTCCAGCAGTTTTAACTTGAGTTGAAGTTTCTACTGGTTTTCCCATTTTGCAAAGCTCTACAACAAATGAAGATAGTTTTTCATTTTTCGAAATTCTAGATAAAGATTCTTCATATTTTTGCCAAAAATTTTTCATTTTTTAAAATACTTCTCATAAAATTCTCTTGCGTTATCATGATCACCCAGCAATGAATCTCTAAGTGAAGGAGCGGTGACTTCAAGTGGTGGAAGCCCTAAAATTTGTCGTTGATATACATTGCTATCATAAATAGAATTCGCGTAATATCTTTTTAAGGCTTCCGTTTCATAATTCATTTTATCGTTTTCATCTTCTTCATGGATGTACAGTTCCAATAAATCTGTAAAGTTAGTTATAAGCTTTAATGTTTTAATTTTATGCAACAAATCTCTTTTCTTAGTAGAGAACATCTTTTGAATGCATTCGTGGGCCATAATATCTTTTTGAATTTGATCAAAAACAGGAATGCATGAAATGAATTCAGTTACATTCATTTCAGTACCAAGAGCAGCCACTTCTCTAGCAAGTTTTAAGTCTGTTTGTACTTCTTCTGCAAACAATTGAACGTTTGAACATACGTTTTCTTTAGTAACTGAAGGGATTTGTTTAGATAGACCACGTTTAATTTGCACAAGCTTGTGCAACATGTCAGTGGGATAAAAACCACTAATTGGTATAGATTCCTTCCAAAATAGGTTTCTATCTATCATTTGCGCAACATATTCAGCTCTTCTTGGTGAAAAGGAAGCTTTTTGAGTGTCGTCCAAATAGTTCGTCCACCATTCATGCATAGCGCTGGCAACAGGCTCAGAAACCTTTGTTTTTAAATAATCTAAATCAATATTAGCTCTCACTTTAACGTAGCAATGAAATCGGTCAATGAATGCGGGATCTAGTTCTTCAACGCTGTAGCCTTCGCCTGGAGGGTTCATTGCTCCCCAAACACATCTAAGGTTAGGAAACTTTTCTCCGTTAATAGATTTGAATTGTATTAATTCAAATATAGCATCAAGAACTTTTGGTTTTGCTCTATTGATTTCGTCAAAAACTAAAACATGACAATTTTTTATGTATGGTTGTTTATAAAATTTTAAAATATCATTTTCTTTGTCTGGTGCAGGTATCCCAATTAAATCAATATAAGGATCCATTGTTGGTGCTGAGAAATATTTTATAATTATATTATTTTCTTTGGCTAAATTTTGAATTAGTGTACTCTTGCCAGTTCCGTGAGCACCAATCAATAATACATTTAAATCATGTTCAAGATAAGTTTGAAGTTTTGCTTGTAGTGTTGTATTCAATTAAAATCCTTTTTTCAAAATTATTATAAGTTTTTATTGCAAGTAAAATATTTTTGTTTTCAAAAATTCTTGCATCTATTTCTCGCAAAGAAAAAAAAGTGCTAAAATCTATTAGCTTTATTTCTGGAGAACAGATATATTTTTTTGTCCAAAATTCCACGCCTTTCTTTTCTTTTTGATGGGCGTGTCTAAGTTCGTGAATTAGAGTAGAAATAAAAATATGTTTGTGAATAGATACTTCTTTTTCTTTTCTGTTGGGGCTTATTCTGATGATATGAGTTTTTCTTTTGGAATCAAAAATGTAATGTCCGTAGTTTTTAATTCTATTGTCAAAAGAAATTATTACTTTGAATTTCAAACCATAACAGAATTTTTTAGCTAATTTAAAAAAAGCCAAAGGATTAAGACAAGTTCTTTCTGTATATCGAACTTGTACTTTCATACTTAATTCATTTCATCCTTAGTTATTTTTTCTTGAGAAGCAGAATTAAGCATAGCTGTTATTTTTTTCAAAATTTCAATTGTATTTTTATATTCTTCATGAAGTTGATTGTTAACAATTTTTTGATCTTTTTCTGATAAATTCAAATCTTCAATCATATTAGCCATTTGAATACAATTTTTAACTAAAGTTAAGTATCCCACCATGTGAATGTAAAGCTTTCTCCATAAGTAAATGGATATGCAAAATGATATTGTACTAAATAATATTGCAAAAACAACAATAAGTGTCATAAATATTCCCCTCGATTTAAGTTTAGCATTCGTTTTTTAAATTTTAACAAAGCTTTTTGTTCTATTTGGTAGACTCTAACGAAGGAAAGTCCTAGAATTTTTGCTATTTCGTGTATAGAAATTTTACCTTTATGAGCATTTATGGCACAAAATACGCAATTATTATAAATTTCTGAATCTATATAATATCTATCTTCTTTCTCTATTGGTTTTGAATAATGATTACAGTCGGACATGTAAGAACGTATACATTAAATGGATTTGTAAGTCAAGAAGGATTATTTCGAAGGAAGATTAAGAGGCAGGATTTTTTAGCAGGATTTACCAATTAAACACATTACAACAACAGCGCCAGCAGTGCAGACAATCAAAAATTTCTTATCGTGGGCTGCAACAAATTCCTTTACTTTAGTTAACAATTCTTGCATAGTTTATATTATCTCCTTTAAACATCTTTTATATATATGATACTTAAAGGAAAATGAATGAAAAAATGCCAGATGATAGATTTGTAATAATGAGTGATTATATCACTCGAAAAGAAGAAGAAACATTTGGTTATTATATTGCAATAGCTTTTACATGTGAAGATAAAAATGATGTTATTTTTGGAAAATTATTTAACTATTATGAATCTTATTCTTCATTTGAGAGCGAAGACGAAGCGCTCATTTACGCTACCATAATCACTCAATTTATTAATACTTTCTTAACTGAATTCAATCTTGACGAAACTGACATGCAAGCTTTTTTCAAAATAATGTTTATTGAAAAAGATATGCCAGACAAAATAACAAAGAAGATACAAAAAATGCTCGACGAAGATTCAGACTCAATTGAAGAATTGAACTCTTCTGTTTTTCCTAAAAAATTGAATTAACGTCAATGACAGACATGCTGCTTGACTTTCAGTCTTCTTTGTGTTAAGAATAGTTATGGTTATTAACTTTTACGGGCAGCATTATTTTCACGATGACGTCCACATTGCTACCACGAGAGTTGGGCTTTTAAAGCTTGCTTTTATATTTTTTGTTTCTGGTTTTTTCAATAAACATTTGAAAATTTCAATTACACCAACAGATGGAAAATCTTTTCATTTGAATACACACCCAAAATCAAAATCTCTTTTAAGTATGATGAATACAGAATATCCCACCACAAGGACAAGAAAATAAAATGTTTGGCGCAATTACAATGGATCAAATTGACTCTCTTCTTAGAGCGGAAGAGGAAGCTAACCATAAAAAAGCTTTGGAAGCTATTGAGACGGCCAATAAAGAAAGACAAAAACTTGAAATGGAACGTCTAGAGCGTCAATATAAGGTTTTGTTTGATGAAATTAAAAACTCCCTGAATGAATCATGGAAGAAATGGAAAGAATCCTATCCTAAAGCTAGAAAGGCAGATTCTTTAGTTTTCCAATCATGGCTAAAGTCGCAACCTTTCTTTGCAGATTTAAAAAATCGCGGACATAGACCTCGATTGCAAACTAATGCCGTCTCTAAAAAAATAGAATTTCAATTTACAACTGAACCCTGGATTTACACATGGGATGGTTGCCTTCCTTTGGAAGAAATTATCGTCAAATGATTGATGAAGATGATATTGACATTCAAATAGTAGACGAATCTTTCTTGGAAGAGGTAGAGCCTCTGAACGAAGAAGCTGAAAGAAAAAATATAGTTTTCTCAATTGAGAGATTAATTTTAACTCAAAATTTTCAAATTCTTAACAAATTGATTTTAAACTTAATTGATGGAATTGAAAACGTTTCTTCTGGAACGTTGATTGCAATTTTGACGGTTTTAACCAAGCTTTCTCCAAAAGAAAGACCAGCATATTTTATCTTGGTTGATTTAGTAAAAGATAAAATGCAAGAAGAAGGATTTGTAGAAGAGCAGGTGCAAGCAGCGTTGTATGGATTGAAATGACAATTGATTTTTTATTGACGGAAATGGAAAACTCTTATAAGTTATTTCCTCACATTGATTTGGGCAAGATTACGGTAGAATCAGTTCAACGATGGTTGAAAGCCCTCGATAATGGTTTTATATATCAACCAATGATGCCAGTTCAATATGTAAGCATAGACTTTACCATTCACAACTTGCCTATCTTTGTCGTTGATTCCTGAATTTATATGAAATTTTCTGATTATAAAAATTCTCTTGTAAATAAAGAAACATTAAATCAAAAAGCTGGCTCTCTGAATAGGGATTCTTATATCCATGACTTAACTTTGGTACTCAATAAACGAATAAATCATTTATTTAGCGCAGGCCATTACGTAGTGATTGCGTATACAGATAACAAACCAGCAATCAATTTTTTCTTCAGAAAAGAAGAAAGAGAAGAAATATCAGAAGAAGATTGGTCTGGCGACGACGATGAATATGATTTATATTGAAGTACATAATTAACAAATGCCAATTTACAATAAAGATTATGTTGGAAGATATATTATAAATGTTGATAATTTTTCTGTAAACTTTTTACATAATGATTTAAGTGCTGAAATTGGCCAAATAAGTAGATTGTTATATTTTAATAAATATAGTTTGTGTGAAGACTTAGAAAGCATACATCGAAGCAGAACTCACAGAAAACAGTTGGAGTTGAATGAAATGTCAATGTTGGTAAACTTATGAATATCGATTCTTTAATATATGCTCTAACAAAGAGTAATGTTCAACGCTCCATAAACGGAGAGCGCCATTATTCAGACGGCACCTGCATAATCAACGTCATACCATCTGAGTATTATTATGAATTATACACCGACTTAAGATCGATGAATAAAACAGCAAAACAAAAATCTTGGACAGCGATTTGCAATCTTCGTTTATATGCATTTGCTGGTATTAATAATGTTCATTCAATTTATAAATGTCCTACAGAAATTCCACATAACATTGTTGTGAATGAAAACTTTATTGCTACTTTGCATTCTTATATTGTTTGTGAAAACGCATATAAGAAATATTATATTATGCAATTCAATACAGAAATTGATTGAATTGCATTCGAAAGATTCAAAATGAATATCGATTCCTTATTGTATGCGTTACACAAACAAACAGACGAATGCACCATAAAATATGCGCATTACTATTCAGGAGATCATTCTATAAATATTATAAGTGATGATGTCTTTAATCAAATTACGTCAAAACAAGCTTTGTACGAATTTTTAAAAAACAAAAAAATATTTTATTATAGCCATCCTTTTCCTGAGATGCGTGCATTTCAATGCAATAACATTGACATTATCAAAGCAAAAGACGTAAACAGTTGGGATCTGTTCGATAATGGAAGGTATGCATATATTATTTCAGAAAATACATACAATATGTGTTATCGACCTAACTGGCCTTTGTCAGAAGTATGAATGAAATGAATTCATGAAATTCCCGCCCGATTTTTTTTGCCTTCCAGAAGCGTTTTCACAAGTCTCCCACCCAAACCCTTGACCTTCTTTGCAAAACGTGTTATAATCGATTCTAGTGATTTTTAAGGCCATCAATCAAATGAACATTGACAGCTTGTTATATGCATTAAGTTCTCCATTGATTCAAAACAATAAATTAATATATTATCGTCAAAATGAAAACGGTCTTGTTATAAACGTAATGGCAGATGATTTTTATAATAAACATTTTCAAAGTGGAGATTCTTGGCGAGATTGCATTGTGAAAATGAAAGAAGTGGGCATTTACTTGATTGCGCATCATCCTATAAATGCATATAAAGATTATCGAAAATTGAATGAATTTCTCTTTACGATGGAAAGATCGAAAAATGAAACTCATATACAACATGATTCTCTTAGACATTCTTCTGAGTACGTAAATTGGATAATCATCACTCATTCAATATATGAAAAATTATATAAAGATATACAATACGATAAAGAAATGTATAGCAATCTTGAACAAATAGTTGATATGAAAAATATTTTTGTATAATTTTTTGAAGGTCCCGCAAATCACATGAATATAGATACGTTGATATATAATTTGACACCACGCCAAGAGCCAGTCGATGAGATTCGTTATTGTACAAATGAATTTGATCGATGGTTAAATATCGTTCCAGACGAGCTGTACGATAACATAAAAAATATGCAAAAAGAAGATGTGTTACGATGGTTCAAGGATTCATCAGAAAGATTAATGGAATACCATATAAGAGACGATAAGATAAATTTTAGCAATGTTCCACTTGCTGCATTCACTCTCAGTAGAGAACGCGAATCATTCATCCATATAGAAAAAATAGATATGGGGCATCAATGCTTTATTATATCAAAAACAAGATATGAAACTGATTATAAGCATACTTTTTATAGAGTCTTATAAGGTGAATTCTAAATGAATATAGACTCGTTATTATATTGTTTAAATCCAGTAAAAGAAAAAGGCAGAATTCTATCTTATATTGCATTAAGAGAAGTACGTGAGTTAGAACGAACTGCGTTACACAAGAACTACACAAATGTGATTTCTGATGAAGACTATCGGCAATTAAAATTGTCTATGACTGATTTATCTTTTTTTGATTTATTCAAAAATGAAACAATTCTAAATAACGACGGCGGGAAGGTAGTGCTTGAGATTGAACCAGAAACTGGAAAGTTTGCTGTCTTTACAGAGAGTTCTAAGTATGTTTATATTACCTTTAATAAAAAAGACTTATCACATCCTCATTGTTATTTTGTACCAGAATCATCCGTTCATGCCTGGATTGATCTATGGTACAAAGAAGTAACTCCACAACAATCATGAATATAAATGAAATGATGTATTGTATCAATCCAACAGCAAAAGACAGTACGATATCTTACATAGCGATACCTACAGATGGTCATCTGGCCAATAGATCAAGCTATTGCAATTATACAAATGTGGTTTCCGATAAAGTTTTTGAAGCCTTGTCATCGAATCCAAGCATTGATAATTTTTCTTCACATTTGGAAAATGAATTGATGTTGGGCAACTACGGCGCAAAGTTGATATTCAAAAGAAATGAAATTTTGGATTTTTTCAAAGCAGAAATAGCTATCTCGTATTTGTATTTTTGTACTGACGAACGAGGCATGTTCGGGCATTCAGTATTCTTTTTTGTGAAGCAAAGTGTAATCAAGCAGTATAGCAATACATACAAACAATACGTAACCATCAATGTTGATGATGTTAACAAATAGATTGGCAACAAAAATTCCCCCAAAATTTTTCAAGCAATAAGGAAATAAGCAATTGAAATTTAAAATTGGTGACTATGTTACTTGCGTAGGTAGAGGAAATGAAGTCTTTGAAATTACGAATGTTTGCACAAAGACAAAGTATGCGGGCCTATCCACAGCAAATGGAGAATGTCTTAAAGATAATTATTTGGGCAATCTAACCAAAGTTGATTCTAATGATGTTTTGATAGGCGAGACAATTATCAGAAAAGGATTTGATTTAAGAATAAGAAAGACAACTTATAGATGGTGGATTGAAGACGAGAGATGTTAATAGTATGAATGAAAATTACCCTTACGGCGCAGACATAAATTTTGATCATTACATATTTAACAGAAAATATTTTATTGTGGCATTTCCAGGTGTTAAAACTTCATTATTCGAAGCCTCAGCACCTATTGTGCTAAACAAGCAAGTATTATTTCTTAATCATCATTCTAGAATTTCCGCATTTGATCCTTTAGAACAATTGAATCACGAATTAAACTGTATAATGTTAACAATATGACAATAGATAATTTATTATATGAGATGGAATGTGCATCAAATTCGCTTCCAGTGTGGATAGTAGAAACAAAACACTTCAAGATTAGAATTAAGATATACCCCAATATATGTTGATCACAAAAAGTATAAAGTTGTAGGGTTAGAATGTCCATCTTATCAATATCATCGATACAATCGAGATTTATTATTGAGAGGATTTAGTATTGTTATTCAATTATGGGATATGACAAAAGAATGATTGTCTCAAATTGTTAACAAATAGTTGACCGTAAATTTTCCGTGTGTGGGGTGTTGATAATTCCACCCCCCCTATAGGCCGGCCTTCTACCATGAACCCACCCCCCTTGTCAAGCGTAAAGAAATAATAATAAGGTCTTGACTTGTATGTGGCAGGCATGCTATAAGCTCCGCCCCTTTCATCCTCTTAACATATGGGTTGTGTGCTGCATATACTGTAGGCAATGTCAAGGGGTGTGTAGTGTGTGTGGACACTGTAGGCTAAGGGTGGGATGCTGTGTGTGGGTCGGCATGTTCTGTAGGTGTGTGGTGTAGGTAGATGGGGGCGTTCAGATACAACGTTCCACGTGAAACATATATAATAACTAAGCAACATATGACTATTGACTCTCCTATACACTCATGTTATAGGTATCGAGCACACGCAGGGGGTTGCAAGAGCTCAACACTACCTGAAAGGAACGGGCCTTTACAGCCATATATAGAGAGAAGGTTAGGGAAGGGTCGCACACACGATAGGGATAGGCTGTAAAGGGCTGCTAGGCGTGTTCTCGGGGGGTTGTTTGGGGGTGTTCCTGGCTTTGTTAACAACTAAAATGGGTGTGGTCATTATCCCCCCATCCCACTCCCCTCGATTCCCCCCACAATTCACACCCTCTCTAACTCCCCGACACTGTTAACATTATTCCTGGCGTTGAAACTATTTTCAAAAATCACACACAATCTATTTGCAATGTTCCTGCATCCATGAGAGAGTGTATGAAGTTGGAGCGGTGAGACACACCGAGTGACGCGAACGGGGAAGTGAGACGCAAGTCAAGCAAACCGGAAGCAACACAAGGCAAGTTAAGCCGATACTGACAGAGTGTGACAGAGTGCCAGGGATGTTCGATTAGCCTGGCCGAACAACATACACCGTCCCCAAGCTGAAAGGTGAGGGGTGGGCAGAGACAAGCCGGGAATGTGTGAAACATTCCAATTTTGATATGATGCTTGCCTTGCTATAGACCTTGTATATGTGGAGTGTTGACCTATTATGGTTTACACATGACATATGCTCTCTATATGCATACGCGATAGCATGTAATCTAGGCACTCTGACAATGTTCCCTTAATTGGGAATATATATTATTTATTGGTACCGCGGGTGTGTTTCTCCCGAAGGTTCAAAGTTAACATGTCGATTGTGTTGAACGCATTTTAGTTAGTGCGCCCAATAGAATCTATTTGTTAACCGCCAACAAAAAACGACACACCTTATAGCGATAGTGTGCGATAAGGTATTGACGAAGGGTGGCGAGTTGTTCTAGATTGTTCGAGTAAGGTTGATAAAGCTTCCGAGCATGGTGCAAAGGAAGTTTGAAACGAAACGAGGCATTTTGCCTCACAAGAAAGAAAAGAGTTTTATTATGGAAAAGCAAATTGAAAAATGCGTCAAAGTCATCGTCTCGAATGTTGCCGAATTCATGGAGCAAGCACAATTGCCAATTGACTTTGAGCAAGCAAAAGAAGTTGCCAAAGCGCTTGGCTTGGTTCAAGGCATCCGCGGGCGGGAGGGTGGAATGGCGCCGACGGTTAAAGGCGCACGTTGGGCGAAACAAGACGAAGTGCATACTTACCTTGTCAAGCAAAACGCCGAGAAAGTTATCGGATTGAAAGACGCGCAACGCAACTTGACTGCACAAGTGGATGCTTTGTCGGTTGCTGTCACGGCACTCGGAAACAATCCGGCCGCTAAAGTGTTGCAAGCACAACTGGCGGAAAAAGAGACAGAGTTGTCATCCCTCGATAAGAGCATTGCTCAATTCTCCTAACCTTCATGTCTTGAACGTTCTATAAAAAGGTTTGAGCATTCAAAGGGGAGCCGTCTAGTTCTAGGTATAGGTTATCTAGCTAGACGGCTCCAATTGAATTTTTAAAGCTTTCAGTTTTATTATTTATTGGTACGCCATGAAAGGATTTGCCCGCATGCGTTATGTTATTGCTTGCCGTCTATCGCAACTCTTGAATGGGTAAAAAACTACTCGGCTCCTTATTGTCTAACACACTTGCCCCACGCGTGTCAAATAGGGGCGGACATTTTTCCACACACACACCATAGGATACTTACCCACATGCGCACAACTTTTACACAAGAACAAGTGAGAGCAATTAAAGAACGCAATAAACTGGAAAAGGCGGCAAAAAAGGCGCGCGCTATTTGTCGATCGGTTGACGCAACTTTTGACAGACTTGACGGTATGACAATGCAGGAACGCATTAATTCCATTGGCGCACAATTGTCAAAAGGCGCCACGTGGGAAGTTAACCTAGGGAATGATGTTTTTGTGCGCGCCTACAAGTCAGAATTGAGCGGATATGTTGTGGCGTTCTTTCAGGGGTGCCGTTTGTTGTCCGATCAACGTTTCGAGTCATCCCGCGTTGCCGCTGCTTACTATTACACGCATGCAAAAATGCGCTAAGAGAAAGGTCTTTTTTAATATGGTGTTTTCCTTCAAGTCAATAGCTCTTGCGTTTGTTATCGGTTATATCGTCGGCTTTGCTTGGAAAGAAGACACTTTTTATGCCGAGAATCAAAAGCTAAATAGTTCGCTTGCCTCATGTCAAGACGCTAAATGGGGTGAAGTGTATGCAAATAGCGGCTATGACTTTACAAAGGATAGCATGGAATGAATGGCATTAAAATGGTACACCCAAATACAATCGATTTTTCCAAAATTACTTCTGTTTATTCTGGAAAGGCTGGCGTGTGTTGTTGTGGATGCGCGGGGGGACATAGTACAAATAAAGGAACAATAACAAAAACAATCAATAAATTCAAAACACAAAATGAAATTGAAGAGTATCGCGAATACAACAAAACAAAATTTGTATCAGTTACCATTAATAAACGATGGTATATTGCTTATTTCAATACTTCAATCAAATAAAATCAGAAATTAAATAAATGAAAACTCCACAACAATCTTATAATTCAGCCCTATTGTATTTGCAACTTGCAATCAAAGAACTAACAAACATTGAACAAGGCAACGCTAGTTACAATGTTCGCCTTGCAGCAAAAGATTTGGCCAACACAATTTCAAAAGTTGTTTTTGAGCCAATGCATGCAAGCGTATCCAAGGCAAGCTTTGTTCAGCAATTGATTATTGCGGCTAATTCGCACGCCATTGAAGCAACCAAATATCTCCCATCGAAAAAATTCTAATCTAACTCAACAAATGAATGTTGTTGACATTCGTAGAACAAACAATTAAACTTCTTTGAGGAGCAACAATTGAAAAATTCCGAGCAACAACATTCGTTTTTAGGTATCAATATTGAAAATGCTTTCGTCGCAATATGCTTTGGCATTTTGTTGGGCGTTGCATTGGCTAATAGTATTTAGGAAACAATAATGGAAAAGACCGATAAGCAACTTATGGAAGCATATGTGTTTGAATTGATGCAAATGCATGAAGACCTAAAAAAGAACCGCATTGAATGTGATAAAGCGGGCGCAACAAATGCTGGTAGAATCATTCTCGAAGGCGAATTAACAGCGCAACAATGCGTTAAGATTGCTTTTGAGTATTTCAATAAAATGAAAGGTTAATAAGATGTCAATTAAATCCGTGCGCCATCATAAAAAAGAAGAGTGTCCAAAATTAACAATTCGTGATTTAAATATTGGTGATACTTTTGTATATTGGGAAGACATGTATAATGAAGATGCAGTTGTTATGATTAAAACATCTAAAGGTGCTGTAACGTTAAATTCAACATCACAAATTGTTTCGTCAGATTATCAATTTTATATTAAAGTTGATGTTGAATTGAATTGGAAAATTCAATAAAATGAAAGCAAGACAAAACAAAGAAGGCATGACTTTACGTGAATGGGTTATTGCTGCTGGTTATATGCCAACACTTTGCACAATTGAATTGTATAAAGCTTGGATGAATGGCGAAGACCCCACAGATTATCGAAAAGAAAAAGAACAAATTAAATCTCCAATAATCTATGATTATTTTCCACTTATCACTTATTGTGATTGTCCGCTTGATGCTGGATATAATCCGTTGGCTTATATGTGTCCAAATCACAGGTCTTATTAAATATGGACATACCCAAACCAATATTAAAAACAATTCTTGAATTCATGCAAGAAAAAGAATGGCATTATTGGAATCACGATAATGGTCCCGACGAATTAGAATGTCCAGGTGGTTGTTCAAATTTAGTTAAATTTGGTGTTGGAAGTCGTTTTCATAAACCAAATTGTCAATTCAAACTAGCATTAGATGCGATAACAAAAATTTTAAATAAGGAATAATTAAATGAAGAAGTTTGCAATGCTCATGATGTTTGTTGCTAGCGTGAGTGGTTGCAGAACAAATGAATTTTATTTAAAAGAAGGCGCAACCGAAACTGAAACTGCTGCTTTGTACCGCGCAATTGATTTAGTAAACAATCACTTAGGTTGTAAGGTAGTCGCTATCAATTCTGAAAGCGCTTCTGATATCAATAATACAACTGTAGTCTTATTTAGAGATTACGTTCCTGAGCAAGATGGTAGTTTTTTTGGTATGTTTTGGCCAAAATCTAACATGATTGAAATCAGAAGACCTTTTAAAAATTCTGGTGTTGATTTTAATGCAGCAATTTTAGTTCACGAAATTGGTCACTCTCTTGGTCTTTTGCATGTTGAAGAAGATCAACGTATTATGTCTGGTGGAATTCCGCATGCTGCATATTCTAAAACTTTTAACATGGATGTTGACTACACTGAAGATATGTGGGCAGAATTCGCGAAATCTCTTTCAGAAGTTGGTATCACCTGCGACCTTTACCGAGATTAACTAAATGAAATTGGAATTCATTCATCTTTCTAAAAGCCAGCGCAAACATGTTCGATATGCTTCATTAAATAAAACTGGTTTACTTTTTCGTGTGCCGCATTATCTTGTATGTCTTTGGTGGAAATAAATAACTTACAATAGAAAGGCTTTTCAAATGCAAATTGATGGTGAAGGTCAAATGCGTCACACTTTATATGGTGATTATGGTGGCATTATCGCTCTTGCTTTGAAGAGCGAAAGTTGTGCTGAGATTATTCTCAAAGTGTTGAAGGTTCAAGATTCTAAATGGAATCGATCTCCTACAAATTCAAATGTTCTTGTATGGCGCGGTAACTCTCAAGAAGTAAAAGAAGTTACCGAATTGCTTGGCAAATACGGCGCAAACAAAAAAGCAATCACTTCTATGAAATACTCTGTCGATTTTGGTGAGCCATTCACTGTTCGATTCAATGTTAATGTTCAAGGATAAATAAAATGTTTATTACTCAAAATGTTATTCAAGCCATGAGTATGGCTAAAACACAAAAGTCTATTTGCTGGCGCAATGAAGAGAATGTAAGCGCTTGGGGTAGCCACGAATATACTGTAAGCAATACAAAGCCTGGTGATTCGTGGGAACAAGTAGAAGACTTTATGAAAGATAAAGTTGTATTTGTTACGGTTAAATAAATGAAAGAATATTGGGCTAAGTTTATTTGCTGGTTATATCTTTCAAAGATTCCAAAACATTATGTCGATAAGCTGTACGACCTAACAATCAAAACAAAGGAATGATAAATGAATTTGTTTAAAACTCTCAACGAAAAAGAAGCGCAAGAATATAAACAATGGGCAAGAGATAACTATAAAGTATTCTCTGAAATTAAAGGCATCTGGCATCCCGAAGTACAAGCGGAATGCGTTAAGATGAATGCGGAAACTGGATATAGTCCAAGTGCCGTTATGATTGATGAAGTCAATGAATGGCTTGGAAAGTAATATTATATGAATAAGCCTTTTGAAGAAAATGTTAGTTCATCATTTGGCGCACCAATGGGTAGGCGTTCTAGTGTTTCCATTGAAGGCAAATGTCATCTTCAACAAGTTAAATTTTATGATGGAGATTATGATAAAGGCGGCGCATATTGGGGCAGTGGAACTGCTCCACTCTTTTGTGTTTGGAATGATGAAGATGCAATCTATATTCGCGCAAACAATCGTGAAGCTGCCAAAAGATCTTTAAAAGAAGAGTATCCACATTGTAGCTTTTATAAATAATAATAAAGGAATAATAAATGAATAACAACAAATCATTTATTGAATTTTGCAAAGACGTTGTTCTACATAGACAGCATCAAATATATGAAGGACAAGTAATTGACTTGTTTGGTGCGAGCATTATTGTTAATGTTTATAATGCTTTAAATGAAACCAACAAGAAGCGTCTTGAATCAATGCACTTTATTCCTGCATACAGAACTTGTATTAAACTCTACGCTTCCATGAAAGATAAAGAATAAATAAAATGAATCAAGTAAATAATCCAACAATTGAATCAGTCCGCGCAGACTTGAAAAGTAAAACCATTTCGCAACTTGCTTACGTTGTTCATTGTGATTGGCAAGAAAAAGTTTACTTTGGTGCTCGTCCGTACCTCGATGCAATGGCTGATTTGAACAGCGAATATGATTCATATGGTTTGGACAGCGCGAAATCAATTGTTACATACTTTCTTTCAAACGCAACAACTTGGCGCGGACCAGTTGCTCGTGAAGTTAAAAAGGAATTGAAACGACGCTTTGGATTGAAGTAATATGGCTTCTGTACATGTTTGGGTTGCAAACAAAGAAGAGCAGTTGCAATACGAATGTAATTTCGTTGGTCCTACTTATGTTTGCGATAGCGTTTTGTCTCATCTTAAAGAAAAAGTAAAACCATACAAAATTTATGCCGAGTTAAGAGACGACGATAATAGTTTGTTGAGAATTCACGACAAAGATATCATTGAATACGACGGTCAAGTTAAATGAATTACAAAGTAAATATTGAATTCGATGCGTTTGATTGTGATTCACCAGAAGATGCAGCTCTTCAAATTGAAGCTTTAGTTGCAGGATGTTTTAAAGTAAATAATAGATTAGTCTATACTGTTACAACGGTTGACGATGTAGTAGTTAATGAAATTGATTTAAGCGCGCCCGAATTTAACACTAAAAAGAAAGAATAAAATAAAATGGAAAAACCAAAAGTTAAATTGACCGGAACAAGCAGCAATCCTTTCGCAATCATTGGCGCATGCATTAAAGCAGCGCGTGAGGCGGGATGGGAACAAGATAAGATTGCATCAACACAAAAGAATTTGATGCGTGGTGATTATAAAACCGTTCTCAATACAGCCAAAACATTCTTTGATGTGGAATAGCAATGCCATACATGCCACACTTACAATACTTGAAAGTTTCAATTGGTTGTGATTGGGGAGTCGATCACTCTGACGAAGATGGAGAAAATTACGCAGCATTTGTTCAAGATTATTTAAAAGAAATTTATCCACGCCTCAATATTCGAGCTGAATACGACAATAGTTCGCAGAATGATGCAATCGATTCAGAACATTCTGGATATTCTTTACAGTCAATCAAAGAAACCATTCAACAAGCGTGGGAAATGTGGTCCGATGAAGGTTGGCCAGAAACTAGAAAAGGATAAAGAATGAAGATTCCTGTCACATTCAAAACGCCTGACGTTATTGATGACGCAATCAAAGAAGCTGTAGAAGATGCAAAGAAAGAAATGTTGGAGGAAAACAATCATCAAGAACTTTCAATGGAACAAGAAGAAATTCTTGAATCAATGCGTTACACTCTACAAGATTTCTTTGCAAACTTTGTAAAATACGGCGAACAAGTAACAATTGAATTTGAAACTGATGGTCCTTTTCCAACTGCAAACGTGAAACGAGTTAAATAATGAAGTCATTTCTTCAGTTCGTGTTTGTTTCGATTCTAATTTCAGGCACCTGCGTTGGAAGCGTGTATGCCTGTGCAAAAACAATTCATTTGGCTCGCGCAAGCCCCACACAAAGGAATTGATATGAAGATGTATTAAAGTAATACCAACCCCTTGACTGTTCGTGTGAAACATTCTATAATTCAAATGCGCGATTTATAGAAGGTGTTTGTAGCGCAAGCGTGATAATGAATGGCGAGCTACATGGTGTAGCGGACCAAAAATAAAGAAAGTATTAGGAGTCTACCATGTTGAAAGTTAACCAATTCGTTCAAGACATTACCAAAGTTGTTGCTGATTCTCTCGCCGAAACCTTTCCAGATGCAAACAATCTGGATGATGAAATGCTTACGAAGGTAACGCAAGAGTTTGGCTTTATTCGCTTGCAACGCGGTCCTGGTGGTGGTACGTTTGCTACCTCGAAAGGATTGACTTTGATTAGCGCAGAGAAGGAAGCGTTTGATGCAGCAGAAGCTTCCGAAAAAGCTCTTGCTGAAAAAGCTGTGGTTCGTCAAAAGCGGGAAGCCAAGCTCAATGAACGCAAGGCGGAATTGGCAAGCACGATTGACGTGCTCCAGATTGCCGTGGTTGCATTGTCGGATGATAAGAAGGCAAAGGTTGAAGCGCAGATTGCGCATTACCAAGCCGAGCTTGCAAAGCTCGAAAAGACCGACGTGACCGAAGAAGATAACAGCGAAGTTGCTGCTCAAGATTCGGCCGCTTAATCGCACGTCCATTGTTTTTTGTAGTTAATTTTATGCGGGCAGTCCGGCACATGTAGCGGACCAAGGCAATAGATACCAATGAACGTTAGCGAAATTGTTGGGTCTTCAATCGTCACAACGACAGTAGCTAGACAATGTAGTTGATTCTATGAATAAGTCTTGTATAATAACCTCTCTGCAAACCGTAGTGAGGCTAATGTTTGTTAGCGGAGAAAGAATTTAGGATCGAAACCTGGACATATTGCTGCAGCAATATGAGCTACTACATAGGGGGCAATTCTTTCATGGAAGCGATTAAAATAATCTATGGTTAAAATCCCTTGGCGGCTTGTGAAGTCGATAGATTGTTTTTAAGAAACAAAACATTATGAGATTAGGTAGACGGTGAGAGAACACTTATAGTTGTTGTCTTCTTCTCGATTCCGTTCCGCATATTTCTTTCTTCAATTTGGCATCGTTGTGAAACGAAGCTCCCTCCGTCCATAAGCTTTATTATTTAGTGAAGCTGAGAACGTCTGAAAGTAATTCATCCTGTCATTACGTGCCAGGTATTTCAGCGCGTTCTAAGGTTTAATAAATAAAACAATAGGATACTATGAACATTGATCTTTTATTGTCGATGACATCACCACCTAAAAAATTTATAGTAACAACATTTCTGACAGATTATTCTGCTTACAATAATGTTTTTGATTTTGATCAATTACTTAGCATTAAAGCTAGTATTATTGAATTGGTTGATGATTACAATAAACCATTTGAAATACCAATTTCAGTATTAAAAAAGACAATTGTTGATGGTATGGAAATTTCTAGTGGCAGATTTGGCTCTAGTGATTTATCGACAATTGCTTTTTTTACTGCTCACTTTATGTCCGTTGCTCATGGAACTTTTTTTATTATTGACAGAAAAGATTTTGAAGAAAAAGAAAAATACATTCATGAAAAAGAATTTTCATACAAAAAAGAAAGAGAATACGAATGAAAATTAATATCTCTTTAAATCTTTATCAAGAATAAAAGGAATCTCCATGGAAGATGACCCAATTGCAATTCGAGAAAAATATGTTGACGACGTTTTGCTGGAACAGCAAGAGCGACGTAAGCTAAGTAATATTCTGAAAGATATCTGCGACAATCTGAAACTTGAGGGATACACTGAGAAGGAAGATGAGTTGGAATATACAGCATACAAAATGCTTGAAGTTAATATTAATATCTCAATTGATAATGTGCGTCAAAAACTTGACGATAAAAGAAATGGAATTTGAATGAAAACAATCAAAGAGCAAGCTCAAGAGTATTATAATTTTCTGGAAAAGATTCCAGAAGATAAGTGGTCTATCAATGAATACATTGACTACGATAAAGACCCAAGTGGTTCATGTAGGTGTGCTGCAGGACATTTTCTTCCCAAGTTTGGATCTATTGTAGATTATAATAGCGCGATTTTATCGTATAATAATTGGCGATTGGCAAAAATGAATGAGTTTGAAAGCTTTATAGCCGATCACTTTAAAGGATTGTATCCGTCAGTTATAAATGACGGACAAGAACGAGGCGTATCGTACGAGCCTTCAAATAATGAAATTGAAATCCTTAAAACCATCAAAGGTGATACGCCAAAACAACGCATTCTCTTTGCTCTCAAACTCATTATGGAAAAACACAATGAAACTTCAACTTGACATCCCTGAACAAAAGATTGCATCGCTGCTTTGTACTGCGTTTGAAGGTGGCGTTGGATACTGGGCAAGAATTAAACGCTACATTACTCCTGAGAATCCTTATCCTTATTTGGAAGGTTCTGGCGGGATAGATAAAAACGTTGTTGGCTATGCAGACTTTCCTTTGCATGCAGACGGCGCAGTTTATCTGGAAGATATCGAAGACAATAATAAACTTTATAAATTGAATCTCAAATCAATTCGTAAAGGTATTGCTGTTATGATTAAAGATTATCCAACACACTTTGGAGACTTCATGGCGGATAACGCTGACGCTATTACAGGCGATGTATTCGTGCAATGCTGTATCTTCGGAGATGTTAAATATGGATAATTTTATTTGGGGATTGTTAACTGGAATTATTTTAACGCCTATTACAGCTTACGTTGGAATAATTTTATTGATGATTCTTTTCAAGAAAGGATAATAAAATGCCTTCAATAATTGTTGAAGTTAATTTTGGAACTCCAAAAAGAATTAACAACATATCAACTATCAAAGATATCATGAATGCATTAGATTTAAAACTTGATCATTATCAAGTTTGCATCAATGGAAATATCTTCAAATCAAGTCTTAAAAAAATAGTAGACGATAGTTTTATAACAGTTACATCTAAGTTTCTTGGCATAAAGCCATTCATTATTCAATGTCCCAATCGTAAACGTCTAGGATTTGAAACTGGAGATGATGGCAATCCCAAAGTTTATTACGCCAAAAGCAAACAAGAAGCTATTGAGTTTGCAAAAGATTATTATGAGCAGCGTGATGCATTCGCTGTATTAGCTGACGAATATAAAGCTTCATTTGTTCTTACGCTAGAAGTTGTAAAGTGAATGTATTTTTTGATTGGCTTTGCAATATCATTGTAGTGCTTGCGTTGTGGACAATTCTTTCAATGGTAATTGCTGTGCTTGTTCTTAAATATTTAAATTCAAACGAGAAAGAGTAATGAATCCAGAACTACAAGCTATTTTTGATAAAACACTTAATCATCTCCGCATTCAGAAAGAAAAGAGTTACAACACTCGACAATTGAGTTGTATGTATCACAACAAAGAAGGATTGAAGTGCGCCGTTGGAATTCATATTCCAGACGAAGTATATGATCCTGCAATGGAAGGCGAATCTGTAAATACAATTCTTCGTAAATTTCCAATTCTATTCACGTTGGATGCATTCAATACAAATACTAAAATAGATCTTCTAAGAGAAATGCAAGTAATTCATGACACTTTCAAGTGTGAAAATTGGGAAATGCATTTTAAAAATCTAGCCAACGAATGTAGATTGACTTACGTTCCCGCTTGACAACATAGTCTGTGGTGTGGTTTAATATGTGCATGAATGCAGCGGCAGAGCGCAACGTATTCTTTCTTGATGATGACGCTGAAAGAATAATTGAATTTAGAAATGCGAAACATAAAGATATTGCAATTACATTTGCTACCACACCGCACCTTGCAATTTATAGATTAGAAGAAAGTATAACTTCTACTCCAAAAGATTTTGTAGATGTTTCAATGTTTAATGAAATTTGGTTAGACCACGACCTTGGAGTTATCTGCAAAGATAATTTAGATAATCCAAATCGTATCATTACCAACATGACTGACGTGGTTGAAATTAATAGTAAGCCAGTTGTGAAATGGATAATTGAAAACAAACGAGCTTTTGTGTATAGCAAAATCATTATCCATTCTTGGAACTATTACGCTGCAAATGAAATGTTTTTACTCTTCAAAGATGCTGGCATGGAAAGCCAAGTAGAAGTTAAACCATTTGAATTCGAGCCCAAAAAAATACAATGATCTACATTCAAGAGTATCAAGCGTGGTATCTTTTGTTGTCAATGCTTTCAACTCCTCTATTTCTTCCGTTTGTTTCGCTGTTAGTTAGGAACGACAATTACAATGAAAAGTCATAATAAAAATGAATTAAAAAAAGCTGAAATTTACGCTCACATCCTAAAGGCTAAGCAAGAACTTGCAGCCGCAACAAAAATTGCTGATTCGCACGGCCTTTCTTTTCTGTGGGATTTGGGCGTAAATGGATTTGGTGGAATTTATAAAGGTAAAGGATGTAAGTCCGAAGTGTTCGATGATGATGACGACACAACCACTTCTGGAAAATGGATATCTAGCAGCGAAGGCTGCTAAAGGAAAAAAAACATATGACACTAGATGAATTAGAAAAAGTACAACAAGAAGAAGCCAAGGAAGCAAAAACAAAAATGCTTCTAGAGCAAAAGTTAAGTATTGAAAATGCAGAAGAAAAGATTGCGCATCATCTTAAATTGATGCAAGAAAATCTTAGAGCAGCTCAGAATATTGCTGATGAGTTTGGTTTTGAGTTTGAAGCAAGTCTTTCTCTTAAAGAAGAAGATGTGAATAATGATAGTAGTCGTCAACCGTCAATCACTGGAACATATCGTGGATTAGGTCACGATTCTTATGAAGATGATGATGGTACAGTAGTTAAAAGTAAACCCGAATGGTATTGGCAAAATAGTTCAATGAATTGCTAAAAAGGAATTGTATGAATCTTAAAGAACTTGAAGAAGCTCAACGAATGGACATTGAAACTGTAGCTAGAGAAACAATTGAGAAGCTTGTAATGGAAGCCAATCAAAAGCTCGAAGAAGCTAGAGAGATTGCCAATAAATACGAAATATCTTTTGATTGGACAAATCCATTCACGGGTAATAAAAGTATTTATAGTGGAATTCAAGAAAAACTTCAAGACTATTGGATGTCTTCTTCAACTGATTGTTGAAAATGATTGCATATTACCTCATCGAAAGACAAGGCAGTGATGGTGAAACTTACCCAATTTATTGGGCTAAAGATAAAAAATCTATAGTAAATTTTTTCAACAAACAACAAAACAAAGAGTTTGCTGGAGACAATTTGTATGTCAGCGCTTTACATTATGGAAGCATTGATGTACACGGACACAACCACAGTATAGTTTCATTATTTACATTCGTTCAATTAGCTAAAGAAAAAATTGGAGCAGTCTCTTTGTTTGAAGGTAAATCCACAAGCGGCGCGCTTAGTGAAGCGGATAATGTTATTGTTGATATAGAAGATGAATAATCTGAATGCTTTGGCGCTATGGCTCATATGACATAGTAACCTTAAAGAGTGGATAGGTTTTGGGCGAAGTACCCTATAGGCTGCAAACTTACAAAGGGAAAAGCGGGGCTTCTTTCTTAAATTTGCAAACCATTAAAATGCTGGCCTTTACGTTGCAGATATTGAATTTAAAATGTCAATAGATGAAGTGGCGTAGAGGCGAATGAGATAACTCTGACAGATCTCTTTGCAGAAGAGTTATTAAAATCTGTCAAAAGGTACCAAAACCAGTTGGGGCAGGACCAACCCAGAGCATTCAGATTATTTATGGGACTTAGAAATGAATATTGATTCATTGATGTTTCTCTTACATGAAAAGCCTAGAACAAAGAGTATCGCATTTAGAGTTGAAGATTCTGGTTGGTTTAATGTTATCTCAACTGAGATTTTTAACGGAAACACTTCAGCAGTAATTGATTTTTGCATTAAAAACAACAAGCCTTTAGCTGAAAGAGATACTGGATTAACCTTCGCAAGTGAAGCGCCACCTCAAAAATCATTTATTGATTATTCCTATTCCAATTTTGATTGGGGTACTTGGCATCAGGAAAGTTGGCTTTCAATTGAAAGAAATGATGCCAACATGTTTTTGTTTATGTCGGAATATTCTTATTTAAAATTCAAAGAACGTCAACTAATTGCTGAGGAAATTGAATTATGATGTTACTCATTGGCAGTGGTGCAGCCTATCATTGGCTTTATTCTTCTTATCGAACTCCTCGTGATTACGATTTCATTACAACCTATAATGATTTTGAAGTCTGGAAGCAAAGAGAAAAGAAGAACATCAAATATCTTATGCCAGCCAACAAAGGCAAGAAGATGATTGCCAAAGATGGAAGCAACATCTTTGAATTTGAAATTGCGTGGCCTGGTTCTACAGCAGAAAAGTTGTTGAACATTCTCAACACAGAAGAAGCCAAGCAAGATCAATTGACAAGTCGCGATACCAACATGCATAATGATTATCAAATTGCTTCATTGCAATTATTGTATACAATCAAAATGTCGCATCGTTATTTGCGCAATAGTCCACACTTTTTAAAAACCATGAATGACATTCGTTACTTGAGACAATACTTTGATAATGATAATATCATTCCTCCTCTTTTAAAAGATTGGTTCAAAGAAAGAGAAAAGGAAACGTATGATTATGGTCATCCCAAATTGAATCAAAATAAAGATGGTTTCTTTGATAAAAATCAAGGTGTTGTCTATATCTTTTCTCATGATTCCATTCACGAGCATGTAGCAAGACTGGACAAGCCAGCTTACACTTATTATCAAAAAGACGGAGAAGAAGTGATGTGCAGTAAAGAAAAATTCTTCTCCGTCTCCGAAGAGATTAGACTAAACGGCGTACTTGAAGAAGCACTAACCCTTTCTTTAGAAAGATCACAAATCCCCTTTAAAGGAAAAATTTCTCCAAAAGCTTCTTTTGATATGGCACTTGAAAAAGTGGCAACATCGATTACTAGTGGATACTTCAGGGAATTTGCTTGGGAAAATTATCACAAAGTATCCAGTATGTATCCAGAAAATTATGTAGACAAATTTTGGAAGGCTGTTGAAGAAGGAAAAATAAAACGTGAATTATAAATATTTAAAAAAATATCCAAATACACTTTTGCGATTACCGTTAGCCGCGCTAACGACAGAATTATAATTTAATTTCAAATCTTCAGCGCAAAGATAAACACAATCATATACTTTATTGTTATTTATACACATAACAGCTTTTGAATTTGGATTATTTTTACCTTTCATTCCGTACATTGGGTTGTTTACACCGCTTACGTCAGCATGATTATTAGAAATTTTTTCTCTAGTTTCTTTGGAATATTTGTTTCCAAAGTTAGGATTTTTAGAGCCAGAAATTTGTGGTCTTGCGCCTCGTAATTTTTGTTTACCAATTTCGCAAAGCTTACTGCGACGTCCACCTTCTCTGATATTGTATCCGCATTCATTGTCTACTTTTGAATTGAATTTTTTAATATAAAAACATTCTAGTATGTCTAAATCTTCTTGGTTTGTGTAGCATCTATCAATAATGAAACTTTCAAAATTATGTAAACCATACTCTTTAAGTTTGATGTCAATTAAACATTTTGGTTTTGTTCTAGAGATGTGTATATGACCATACATTCTTTTTTCAAAAGTTTGAGTTGTCTGTCCAACATACATTTTCCCGTTGACTTTGTTCTGTATGAGATATATGATACCGTAAGGTTTGGTTTCCATGCCTTCAATATACAACAATCACTTACATTATTTAGCTGCTTTGTACAACGATTCTTATGTTGAAAAATTCTGGGCAGCAGTCAAAAGTGGAATTGTTAAGCCAGCAAAATAAAGGATAGTTGAATATGGATTTTTTTCAATACTTAAAACGTTTAGAAAAACAATATCAAGAAAAAATTGATGATACTTTTGGTGATACCATCGCAAGCAAACCAAATGAAACAGACACTGTAAGACTTGAATTAATCAAAGATATCATTGAGCAATATTCTAAAATTGAAAAGAAGCAATGGAAAACTGCATACAATTATTTGCCAGAAACGGAAAAGAAATGAATTCACCATACGATGGTTATCGCGAAACGATGCTTTTTACTTGTGGACATACAAGCGATTCCAAGCTAAAGGTTGGCAACGAATATCTTTGGGGTTGCGGCAAATGTTGGTGTACTGAAGAAGTAAAACAAAAGCCTGACGTGTCGAAGCGAATGGCTAAGTGTTATTGTGGTGCAATCCCAAGCTCTTTTAAATTGCCGATGTTTGATTATCGACCTAAAGATGAATTTGATCAATACTATTGCGGCTGTCGCGGATGGGATTGATTAATGAATATCGATTCGTTATTGTATGAAATCTCAAGTAATAAAGTTTTTAAATTAAAAAAAGCTTGCAAAGATGCAGACTTCGAGAGGGTGTATGAATATTGATTCGTTAATGAGTGCATTATATAATAAGCAATTTAAATGTTTCGCTTTCAGAACAAAACAAAGTGTTTGGATAAACGTTATACCAGATGATTGGTTTGATGATGATAACATTATTTCAAAAATGGAAGCACACGGAGACTTAGAACCGCATGAAGCTTATAGTGAAGCAAAAAAGAAAATGCGATTTTTTCCCAACAGGTTAAATGCTCTCTTAAGTAAAGACTCTGGTGTGCACACTGAGAATACTGAAAATATGAAAATAAAATTATTTAATTGGATTAGAGTATGTCCAAATAATAATGATATGTATTTCTTTACATCTCAGTCTGAGTTTGAAAAAATAGATCCTAAATATATGCGCGTAGTAGAAGACACTTAAAATCAATGAGTTGCTTGACAGTGGTTGTAAAGTTGTGGTAGGTTAATGAAGTAAGTGTGATGTCGGACAATGTATGGCGCTGTGGTGGAATGTATACACGACAGTCTTAAAAACTGTTGCCGAAAGGATTGCGGGGTCGTGTCCCGCCAGCGCCACTTTCTTTTCATAATTAAATGAAATTAATTAAAACAATATATATTAATTCAATTAAAGTTTCCGTAGAGAGTGAACCTACTTTTTATTGCAAACAATATTTTATACATCAAACAAAAAAATACAGAATATATTGTTCTTTAGAAGTTCGTTTTGATGACAATCCTTTTACGCAAACTGTAGCAGGTTCGTCATACTGCTATTCTGAATTAGAAGCGGCCGAAGTACAATGTAAAGAAATATTGTATGGTTGCCGTGCTGCTTATAAAGAGATATTTGATTTCTATTTAGATATGCCAACCAAAGCTTGGCAGCACATTAAAGCCATCAGGAAGAATCCAAATGATTAAATTGCAATCAAAAGGTAATGATTACTGGGGTAGATTTTGGCGTTTCGATATGCCGTTACAGTCTGGTATTGCAATTCGAATTCATAGTAAAGAATTCTCTACTCCTTACATTAAGTTTTCACTTCTAAACCAAATTGTCAATTCAACGTACATTGCATTATCGTTTTTAAATTTTGAGCTGGTGTGGATTTCTAAGGTTGAGTGGCAATGAAAAAAAAGAAAAAAAGATTTCTTCCGCTTTACCTTACGAATGGTCCGTGGTCCGATGATATATATATTCCAGAAAAATTAGAAAACAGATCTACAGAACCTTCTTTTGCTGTGAGCGAATTAGATTCTCTAACTCCAATAGATTTTAGAACTCAAGATCAATATGCAATGACTCTGAAAGAAATAAGTGAAACATTGAATATTTCTGTCGTCAGAGTTCATAAAATTATTGAGAATGCGCTTTTAAAAATTAAAAATCATTATAATAAAAATAAATTTATAAAAGATTTCCTTGAATGAAAATACAAGTTAAGAATTGTATTATCGGAAACATTTATTATGATGATTGGTCTCCTCCTTTAAAGTGTACGGAGCCAATCTTAATGTGGCCATCTGGTAAGTGTTTTTCTTTTAAAAATTACTTTGGGTTTCAACGAAGCGATTCAGACTGTCCAGGTTTGTTTAAATCATTTAACGATTACGTCTATACTCTTCCTGAAGATGTTCGGAATTATAAATGAGCTACTATAAACAATGCGTTCTACAAAAAGGCATTCAAGTTCAAGTTGTGTGGATTCCAGAGCATCTTGCGCACAAACATAACTTTATAAAGCTTCGCAACAAACAAGATAAAAAAGAATGGGAAGATGGTTGGGAAGTTATATCGGATTCATCTCAAGCCATTCGTCTCGAAGAAGAACAATTATTTGAATATGAATCCGATTACAAGCATCAAAGAAAAATGTCCGACATATGACTGAGTATTATTGCAAGATAGAGGGTCTAGGTTTAATTAGAATCTTCATCACTAGAAATAAAATAACAAAAAGTTTTACAGTAGCTGCTACAGCATGCATAGATGATTTTGATTTCCTTTTAAAATGCATTGATCATATGGAAGGAGTATTATTTTTATGAGCCGAAAATACACTACTATATTTGATTTATCTATTGCTGCATCACATGACTTCTCCAAAGTTCCTGAGTTAATTTCGAAATTAAAGAAAGCAAAAATCTTTAAAGTTTCAGAAGATGAAACAATTGAAAGCGCTCAATATTATAGAGATGCTTATCTAAAAGATTATTTAAATAAAACTGCAATTGAAAAAGATGAAAGATTCCATAATGACTTACAATATTGGTCTGATAGATGGGGTTTCAGTAGAGCCTACACTCTGAATCATATTTGGATTTTATTCTTTAAAGATAACATATAAAGAAAGGAAGTTATGAAAGCTCTATCGATTATTTTGTTAGCTGCTCTATTGTTTCAAAACTGTTAATAAGGTCTGCAACAAAGGATAACATGATGGATTGGGTAAAAATTTATACAGCCGCATGGTTCTCATTTCAAGTTTATTGGTTGTCAAAAAAATTCTTTATGGCCGTCAAAGAAAAAAATGATGTTCCTTTGTTTGCAGTCTGCGTAACCACTGCAATCATCGTAATCACTCCAATGGTTGCACGAGTGTTTGAAGTTATCTAAACGCTATTTTGTACGGAACAATCATAACGGTATAAAAGTCCGGGGGGACGAAAATGTTTCTTAAGAATCCTGAAGTTAATCTCGATTGTCTTAATGAAAATGATTTGCATTACTTGGTTGCATCTGGCAAGCTAACTGAAGCTGAAATTGTTGGGATTCCAAGTCATCCTTTGTGGGATAGCTTCGATGCTCAATTTAAAGATTTAATCTGGGAAACGGTAGAAAAAATTACATGGGGAGAATCTCTTGGAGCCATCAAAAACAAATCTTCGTGAATGTTGTTTAGATAAAGAAAACCTCTCGGCGGTTATTCAAGTAACTGAGTATCGTAGCGTTGATTCTTTGCCAGATGGAAATGGAGTATTTGAACCAGGAGAAGTTCAATCCTCAGATTGTTCAGGTGGTGATTGGACATTTTGTTGTTCCGTTTGTAGTCAAGAGCATCATATTTCAGAATATGAAAAACATGCCAAAAACAAAGATATTGCATCCAATGAACATTGATCAATTACTTTACTTGACAGGTACACAGCTTCCAAGCAAAGCAAAATACGCTTTCTCAGAAAAATCTTATCCAACTTTATTGAATATTCTGCCTGATGAATTAATGCAAGAACTACAGAAACTAGATTCATCCAGAGACATAAAACTAATTGCGAAATTTCTTCATGACGTTGAAGCAAAATCATTTAATCATCCTTTCAATGTAATTAACCCAGATGAAGAAATAAAAATCATGTACAACTACAACTTCCGATACGAAGAATATGCAGAATATAAAATTGTAGACGGAAATGTAATATGTTTAATTTCTGAATCGATATATAGCAGAAAATCATATAGCCATTATATTATTCGTTAAAGTTTTACAATATGATTTGTGCGCACACTTTATATTGTAGATAACGCTAAGACATTTATAAATTGTCAAGGCAGAAACGCAAGGAAGATGTTATTCCTTGCTTCTTGCATTCATGATGCAACTGATGACGCCAAAGCATTGGAGACCAAATTGAAATCAAATACAGAAAAGAAAGAATACAAGTGTGGCCACAAAGGAAGTCCTGGTCCTGGTGGAATGAAATGTCCGTGTTGTGTTCTAGGTTCACCAACCGAAGCTAAAAAAAGAATCAATAGAATCTACAGAAGAAAACAAAAAAAGTTAATTAAAAACAGCGAGGATGAATGACGGCAACAATCAGAGATGAAGAATATATTGTTTGGTCTGTTGCTGAAAATAAAGTTATCGCAACAGTTGCTGGTCCGCTTCCCATGTTGAACGAATACAATGGTTTCTTTATGGATAAGATGGATGAAATCTTCAAAGGATATGGTCTGAAGCTTGGTCATATTTACTATAGAGAGAAGTTTGAAGATGCTTCTTTCAAATTCAGAAATCAACTTGATTGGTTTTATGAAAACGAATATAGCACCAGACACAAACAAAGAGAATCAACTCCTGATTATGTAGTGAAGCCAATTACTTATAAAGAATATATTTATTCTCTCAATAAAACCAAAGCTTTTAAGCCTTCACCTGAAACTGATCCTGTTACATTTAAATTGATGGCTTCTTCTTTGCCCGTTCATGGCAGAGATAGATGTCCTAAATGTGGAAGTAAAGGTTCGTTCATTAGAATGGCTTTAGTTTGTAAAACTCACGGTATGTTTGGAGGAATTTAATTATGTCAGCAGCTAAACATATGATTGATATGTATCAAACAAAACTTGAAGCAATCAATCATCTTATTAAAATTGAAACAGATCCCAAGAAGATAGAAGAACTAAATAGTAAACGTATTTTTTATGAAATTCAAGTTGAAGATGAAAAAGAAAATCTTAAAAAAGATGAAGAACTACATCAAAAACAACTGGAACGTGTTGGCAAAGTAACCGCGCTTGGAACGTTTGAAGTCAACTCGAAAAAACTTCGCATTACCGATCCATGCTACTCTAAAGACACTTGGTGTGCTGGCACTTTAGATAATCCAATGCCAGGTAAATGGCACGCATTCATTCAGTATCGCAACGAAGGAACTTGGGGTGTACGAAATAGTACTTTGTTTGCCGTTCACGAAAGCTATGCAGAAATGCACAAACTTGTTCTTCGCGGATATCTTTATCAAAACCATCTTGCCAACTTATCTAAAATTAATGTTGGTGTTGACTCTGGCCAGGCTGGAATTTTTGATGAAGATTCTTATCCAGAAGACCCAGCGCCAAACGATAACTCTTATCGAGATGACCCTAAAGCTTTTTATAATCGTTGTGGAATACAAACGATTGGCGATGGAAAGAATCGTCTTTGGAATGAAGGCCCTAATCGTGTTGACGCATTACAAGCTGGCGTAGTTACCGAAGGATGTGTTTCTTTGTCTGGCGACGGCGATGGTTCTTATCGTTGTTTCTTTGATAAGAATGCTGATGGCTTTATTGATGCTGTAGAAATTAGTTTTTATTATCATGATGGCGAAGAAGAATTAGAAGACGACGACGAGCTTCCAGAAGACAATGAAAATGATGAATAAAAAATTTGTATTAATAAGTAAATGCGTTACTGGTTCTGATAATGTTGATGCAGAAATTGTCACGCTAAAAAAGCTAAAGCAAATGAAACTATATACAGATATCATTATCGCAAATTCATGGGAAGAATTTGATAAATATGATTTATGTTATATTGTCATTCCTTATGTCGAACCAATTCGAAAAGAAGTATTTAGCCGCGAATCTTCTTGTGAACAAAAACGAGGAATTTAAATAATGTATATTGTCGAAGGTTATATTGCAAAAGAAAAAAAAGAATTTGAACAAGAATACTCCAAGGAAGAATATCAAATCGCCAGAGATAAAGCAATTGAGCTTGCAAATACTTATCGTGGTGGTAGATTTTATTTCTACGTAAAGGGTTGCCATTCAATGGACAGACACTATTATCAATACGATAAATACTTCGGAAGAGCAACGGAGTTTGCTTGCAATGACTAGGAATAATAATTCCATGAATGTATTTGTTGTTATGATGACTAACGAACAAGTAGAAAATATCATTCAACATACAGAAGAAGAAGCTCAATTTCAAGAAGAACAAAATTGTCCTGACAAAGCCAAAGATTGGGCTAGTCTATCCGAACGATTAAAAAAGGTTTTAAAATCCCACAATCCAACTCCTTTCATAGAAAGACGAAAGTAAACATATGGAACTTGTAAGTATCTCTCGAAATAAAGAATCGCAAGATAAACATTATCAAAACAAGAAGCTTATTATTAAAGCTTTGATGCGTGAATTTAAAGATGAGTGGGAGATAACTTCTGGAATTGGAAATGCGGCCAAGATGCCTGGCTTCACTTATAGTACCCCCGCTAATGCGTGTATAACGGGCGCAGAGCTTGCTCAAATTGAAGGGTCAGTATGCCATGGCTGCTATGCTATGCGTGCTAATTATCGATATCCAAACGTCGTAAGTGCCTTGTCGAAACGATTGAACAACTTGACTCATCCATTCTGGATTCCTTCAATGGTAAAATTGATTTCCGAAGCTTGCTCAAGAATCAATCAAAACTATTTTAGATTTCATGATAGCGGAGATATTCAAGGAGTCTGGCATCTTCAGAATATTATTGAAGTTGCAAGGCTTACTCCTCATATTAATTATTGGTTGCCTACACGGGAATATAAAATGGTTAAAGAAGTTAATCCGTCAACCATTCCAAGCAATCTAAATATTCGTTTGTCTGCTCATATGATTGACGTTAAAGCCCCAGATATGGGCTATTCAACTTCAACCGTATCATCTTCTCATAATCCTGTTACCGCAAATTCCAAAGTATGTCAAGCTTACCTCAACAATAATAATTGTGGAGATTGTCGTGAATGCTGAACGAATCCTGGTGACATTACTTACTCTAAACATTAACAAGAAAGAAATTAATGCTCGACTCTGATAAAGTTATTTGTCTAAATCAAGAAGTCTTGAAAGAGATTTCTAAAAATAAGATGTTGTATATTATGTGGCGCGAAGTTGTTGGAGAGTATGATTGGGAAATTCAGCCCTTACATAATTCTTATTGGGTGCGCGACAGAAGTAAAGATGAAGTTTATTTATTGGAAAGACTGAAAAAGGATTTGCAAAAATACTCTGAGGAATTCGACAAGGTGAGCAATGCCAAAGCCAACACTTAAGCCAGAATTTCATCAACTATCACACGATATCATCGAAACTTTACTAGCTGGGCATCGTGAATGGCGAAGCGATTTAGCGTATCCTGAATCTTATTCTGATATGCAAGGTTGTGTTATTGCACTATTACGAATGTTTGATGTTAAGCGTAGGCCGATTGCTTTAGAATATAAAGATTTATTGCCTAAGGAAAGCAAATGAGTCTTATAGTCGAAGTTGTTATTACATGTGACAGCATGCATGACTGTAAAGAATCTATCAAAACAACCTACGAGCCTTTAATTGGTTTCGTTAACTTGCCTGCAAGTTGGTTGCAGGTTAGTGAATATAATTATGCCACACTAAAGACTAGTGATAGATTTATGTGTCCGCAATGTCTGGAAAAGCGAAAGAGAAAATAAATGAAAATTAGAATTACTGACCACTTGCAGAGTAGCGACAATTATTTAGGTTGGCTTCTAGTTAACGCCATGACCTCTCTCGCCAAAGAACGCGGTGTTGATTTCATGACGATGTATGAAAAAGAATTGAAGCCTGATGATAATTTTTGTCATGAAGTTGTTTTAAGTATCAACGGAATTGAAATGCCGCTCCTGGAATGTATAAAACTTTGGGAAACAAATCTTGACAATTATATTTTCAGTAAAGCTGAAGAATTAATTAAAGAAAAGTTTAATGCAGTCAATCAACTTGAATATCTGTTTGATGATGTGAAGTTGAGTATCAACGAACGACTAAAAGATTTGTTCCCCAATGTTGATGTTGATAGGTAAAACCTTAAACATGAGGCGCTAATATGAACGACAAAATTCCTGATGAAATTCTTCATGCGTTAAATAATGCCGTAATGGGTGGATTGCAAGTTAAGTCTAAAGAAGAAGCTCAAGTTTTGATTGCTGGGTTGCAGGATTATGCTTTCGCTCATGGCGAAAATCAGTTTGACAAACGCGATGGGATGGTGCATAATGCTGCATGCACGATGCTTATGGCCTTGCATAAATACTACAAGGAGTATTACAAACTTTAATCAATGAAGAAACCCATCATTCAATTGTCTCAAATCCCACAAGATATCTTTTCTTTGGCATCCTCTGTCACAGAAATACTTCGTTCTTATAATCTAAAAAAGCAAGCACACGAGTTCAATGTTAATATGATTGACGCTCAAGATTATGATGACGCAGTACAAATCGCAGAACAATATGTCGAGTTTGAATACTAAAAAGGAATATAAAATATGACTACCATTTCAACCCAAAAGAAAACAAAGTTTTATACCGTTGTGTTCATGAGCGATGAACGTCCAATTCCACTTTTTGTTCGTCGCTACAAATCGCTAAAAGCTGCGAATGCTGCAATTGACGAATACGGAAATTCAGAAACTGGCTCAACAGCATATCTTACCAAGACCGACAATCGACCAACCCATAGCAAACGACCAACTCCAACAGTTACAGTTTTGGAACCTTTGCAACAAAATGAAGTTACGCCTGTCGTTTATGCTGGAGGTAATAACAATCTAGACGTAAAGCTTCTTTCTCAAGATGATGTATTCTCAGAAGTTCTTGAAGACGAACCAAACGAAACTGTTATTGAACCAACAGCAACCAAAACAAAAATGCCAATGATGGCACAAGACAACCATGTTGGAACAAGTAAGCTTGATAATGTTGAAGTCGAGCTTACAGCAAAACCAAAACAAATGAATTTCTTCTCGACAATCTTCGGCAAGTAAGCTATACAGATATAAAGGAAATGAAAATGAATACAGAACAAGAAAAGAAAACACCAGATACAATGGTTCGATATGGCCGAGATAAACGCAATCAGCGTAAGAATTGTTTGCATACCATTCGAAAAGATGGAGCCATTTACTTTGGCGTCTCTCGCTGTCGAACAAAGAGTGGAGATGTCTTCAGTAAAGAATTAGCCGTTGCAATCGCTGAGGGTCGTACCATGCTTGCGCGCGATGCTTTGTTTGATACGCCTGGATCCGCATTTCTTAAAAAGAAAGTTACGTATACTAAATCTTATGAAAAAGAAGTAGCAAACATTCCAGTTGCGTCATTGACAAGAGAAGTCTTTTGTGGTAAGATTCCTGATACCGAAATTAAAGAATTGCTTTCTTGGTTTCGTGGACTAGATTCTCCAGAGTAAATAATACTATTCAAATCTTTAACACTGGGAGGTGATAAAAAAGATGACTCAACAAACCTTTAGTTTGAGCGATGTTATGTTGGAACGTTTGCGTAAGAATAAGTTTGCCCCAAGCAAGTTTATGCGCGCCCTTCGTTCTTCAACATATTCATCGCGGGCATTGGCACAAAAGGCTGGTGTAACGCAACGGACAGTGCAACGCTTCCGTAAGCAATTGAATGTGACTACTCAATATTAATTGAATGGTTGGCGTAAGCCTGACGCTTCGGAAAGACGAAGATTCTTTTTGACGAACATTGAAAGTTGCAAAGCTATGAGAATGATAAGTGGGTAGCTGCTCCTATCTTAAAATTAATTTAATTAAGCAATAAATTAAAGATGAATCATTCGCCAATATGCCACTAAGTGCATACTGGAAACTGAATCCTGCAAAAATTCAGGTTTTCAATGTTCATCAAAAAGAATTTACTCCAGCAAAGAAAGATTTGATAAAATGAATATTGATGAGATTGAATCGATTCTAAATCCTGAAGAATTTGCTCCCAAACAAACTTCTGATGGTCGTGAGCATACATACTTCTTCAATATAGATGGTACATGTTTTAACGAAAACCCTGTCAAAAGAAAACAAAAACATTTTGTAGACCAAAGAGGTAACAACATTCTGATTCTTTCAGAAGAAGATTATGCAATTGTTTGTGACTTCATTTTAAATTATAATAATAGAGATTTTAATTTTGAAACTTGTCTTTCAAATAATTTGTCTTTGGAATTTTATCAATCAAGTTGTTTGAATGCAAGGGCAATCAAAATGTTTAGTATAAATTCAACTTACAGAATTGATATTAGCAAATGAATATTGACTCATTGATTTGTGAATTGCATAGCAATAAGGCTTATTCTTTTATCCAAGAACACTTTGGAGTAGAATATGAATTTTCATTCATTAATGATAATCCCCAATTCAGGTATCAATGCAGCTTTCAAAGCGAATTACAACCTTATAGTCATATAACTTTATGCGAAGAAGATATGAATGTCTTAATTAAATTCATTGAGGCTCCTCATCCAATTTATATCGAACATCATCAAGATTTTTTTACACTTCCAAAAAGTAAACATCAAGTATGTCTTTACAAATCAAAAATGTTAGGCGGAACAGCTTTGTCAATTTCTGACAACGGTAGAAATTATAGAGTAAGATTGGGTTCGAATGAATATTGACTCATTGATTTATGAATTAGCCGACAAACAAAAAAATAATATATATATGTCTTTCTTTTTTAAAACGAGCAATTCTGATTATAATAGTGTTGTCGATCTTCAAGAATTAAGCAATATGCAATATGAATTCATTGCATTAATCGATTACAATGGTATAATTCGGCTGCTAAAAATAGCAGACTTTCTAAGTGATCGTAGAGATAGTTCTCCTCAGGAATATGATTTTGGAGGAAACGGAATGGCTACAATGTCGTTTATGACTTTGAATTTCAAAAAAAAGACATGCTATATTGTAGACAAAAAAGAATTTGATGAAAATTGGCAGGCGTTAACAAATATAATTCAGCAGAAACAAATTAAAGAAGCCGACTTGACAGACGTTCCTGTGATGGAGTAAGGTAGGTTCGTAGTTTGTAGTTTACAAACGCCGCGTGTACCGGATGTACAGGCAGGTCTTCTAAACCAGCTTTGAAAGGTTCAACTCCTTTACGCGGCGCCACTTTTTAAAAATGAAATTGCATCAAAGAATTGCAATGTGAATATTTATGATTTATACTGGAGATCTAAACTTTATAACAAAGCTACGTGTTTGGCGTGATATAGCTTTATATCGATTTGGATTCCCTGTATCAATGCTGATAATATCGTTATCCGAACCTCATATGATTCCAAGAAAAAGCTGTCGTTGTTTAGGATGTATTCGATTTGGTTGAAATGTATTCTATGTGCCTATAACTCAGCTGGTTAGAGTAGCGAACTTATAATTCGCAAGTCGATGGTTCGAGCCCATCTAGGCACACTTTTCTTTAAGAAAATCAATTACTTAGTAGGAGTAATTTTAAAATGACAAATGAAAACTCGAAGAGAACTATTTATGTAGAATTTGATAGAATTTCTGAAGAGGATGATCATCTAAAAACTATAGATGATTTAAGAGTTCGTCTTGACGAAATTGAAACTAAAGCCTCCCAAGAAGGTTTTTCTGTAGTCTTAGTGGACATTTACGGCAGGTTTGATTTTTATAACAACAGAAAAGAAACTGACGAAGAACTTAATGAACGTGCAAAAAAACAAAAAGAAGAAGAAACCTCTTGGCGAGAAGCACGTTATAAAGAATTTCTTCGTCTAAAAAAAGAATTTGAGCCACCAACATGAACATATTTATTCTCAATAAAGACCCGATGATTGCAGCACGACAAATGTGTGATCGTCACGTTGTGAAAATGCTTCTTGAAACGGCGCAGCTTCTTTGTTCTCCTTATCCAGCAGGAGAGGCTCCATATAAAAGAACGCATTATAATCATCCTTGCTCTAAATGGATTAGAGAAGGTACGGCCAATTATTGGTGGCTCATTCAACACGGCGTAGCGCTTGGCGCCGAATACACCTGGAGATATAACAAGACTCATAAATCGTATGAAGTAATCTCTTGGTCGATTGATATGTTTCATACACTCGATAAGCTTGGAATACCACAAACAGAAGAGTTGACGCCTTTTCCACAATGTATGCCAGAGCAATATAAAATTCCAAATGATCCAGTGCAAGCATATAAGAATTATTATATTGGCGAAAAGAAAAAGTTTGCTAAATGGAATAAAGGCAGAACACAACCTGCTTGGTTTATATGAAAGGAACCCAGAATGCCCACACAAGCTGTCATTGTTCGATCCCAAGCCTTGGGTATGCTCAAGTGTCCGCGATGCGCCAAATGGACGTATACGCTCAATTACAGCAATCTGTGCAACCGTTGTGTGGACGTGTTGCTTTTTCATCATAAAGAACACGAAAGCATTCCTTTCATTTTAGATAATTTAAATTTGCGTGGTCTCAAACCGGAAGATAATCCAGAAAGAAAATAATGAAAAAGTCTAAGTTGTATTTGGAGATTGGTTCTTGTTACTTCTGGAAGGCTATTTTGCACGCACAATTTAATGTCAATTTTTCTCTGTCCAAATTTTTTGGTGTAATTGCCAAAACAGCAAATCATGTCAATTTGAAGCTATACGAAAGCAACATGTTGACGATTATGGAATACAAACTTAACGATAAAGTTTTGATAGAAAAAAAAGATTTATTGTATGGAAAAAATGTAATTGACATTACGTCTATGATTAAAGAAAAGAGAAAATCAAAATGAATATAGATACATTGATATTCAATCTTACTCCAGCTTCTTTAATTAAAGAAACCAATTTCAAAACCCAAGATAATTGGTTTATCAATCAAGATTTTAGAAAACAAGATTATCAATTTTTAATTGATCAATATGGAAAAGAAAAAGTTGAATTAACTAGCGAATTAAAAGAAGCATTTATTCAATCTTTTCAAGATAAAATAACTGTTAAGTATGGAGACGGATACATTTACCCCCCACTACCACACTACTACTACTACACTACACTACACCACCACTACTCACACACACTACACAATATTATTTACTTAATCTCTCTTAAATGAAAGAAAATCAAAATGAATATAGATGAAATTGAAAATGCAATGAACAACATTGAGCCTCCGAAAGAAAAAAAGGCAATGTCCGTTACATGGAAACATGTGCGAAGAAATGATGCAAACAATACTTCAATTAATGCTCAAGATGTAGAAAGCCTTGGATGGATTGCTTGCAAATCAACCGCAATTAAATCATTTCAGTTTGTTAAAATGTTTCTATATGAAATAAATACTGTAGAATACAACTATATTGCCATAAAATATAGAAGTGGTTCTGTGTACGCTTATAAAATAAGCAATGGTGATGCTTCTCGGGTTGCTTATGAGTTTTTAAATTCAGCATCCAAAGGACGTTACTTAGCTTCTAAGATCAAATCTAATTGGAGAGAAATTAAGTTACAAGATGATGATTTGAAAAAAAGCGAAGATGACATTCCGTTTTAAATTGTAACAAATACAACTGCATCAAACAAAACAAACCCCAACAAAGGAACATTATTACTTGCTGACATCTGACTTAAAAGAACAGGGATACAAACAAGGTTATTCGGACGCAAAGAAAGCTCTTAGCGAAAGAGGTTACGCTTCTAGAAAAACAATAGTATCAAATACTGTAGTCGATGAAAAGAAAATCCGAAGTGAGCTTATGGAGCACCTAAAGGTAGGACGAAATAAAGCTTTCACGTTGGCCTTGATTTACGCTTTTGCGTATGATAGAGGTGTTCTTGAAGCTGCTTACGGTTCTGACAGCAAGTAAATAATAAAAAGGAAGATATATGACTGAACAACCTGTGACGAATGAAAACGAAACTTTGCCAACCGAAACTCCAACAAGCACGCCGCCATTGGATGCAACCATGACACGGCGCCAAATGATGGATGTTGGCAATCAAGCAATCTTGCAAGCTTTGCCAACCAACGAAGGACAAGCCATTGGAAAGAATGATTTATTTTCTAAGTTGACCGAACAAAATAAACGTTTGGTTGATCACAATTGGAATCTACGCATTGCATACCTTGAAGAACGTGGCGACGTTTTGAGTAGTGGCCGTAAAATGGGAAAGAAGTATTGGGCAAATGGTAATACTGAAACTCAACAACTGGTCTCTGAATAATCCAATGTCAAACTCTGAAAAAGATAAAGTTCGCTGTAGTTTCTGTAAGTTTTATGACGCTGAGTCTGGTTGCGAAATGTGCGATAAGTGCAATCGTTTCCATACATGGAAATTGAAAGAAGATTCATTGAAAGAATCCCTTTCAGAAAATTCCAAGCCTGCTAAATTAAATTAAAGGAGAACTATATAAACGTGGAGCATCATCAATCATCATCAAGTACGAAAGATAAATCAAGAGAATTACTTCTTGGAATTGTTGGCACCAAATATACTGATGCTGGCACTGAGCAATTTTTAGGATTGACTCTGGCCAGACTTCAACGGCTAATTGATTTGCAATTTGTTTCTGTCTTACATAATCCAGATTTAAGGAAAATGTTAGAATTCGCTAGTGGCGTTCCGCAAGCTCGATTCCATGGATTTGCAGTAGCGCCATGGCGTTCTGATTCTAGGGTAGAAATTCAAGGCATTCACGTTGAAGGAGAATTTGACGACAATTCCATTTTGTATTTCCAAAAAACTTTCTCTGATGCTCCAGTTGTAGAGGCCAACCGCCGAAGACTTTACTGTTCTTATAAAAAACAATAAATGAAAATTAAGAATAAAAAACAAACACCACAATTAAAATTGGTAAAGTTGCCTCTCAACCAACGCGTTAATATATGGGGAGAAGATGCCTTTGAAAATGAACCTGGTTTTGAATTTGCGGAACGTTTGATTGTTCCACTTCTTGCTCAAGTGGAATTAGAATTAACTACTGGAACATTTTTTACAATCAGAGCAGCAATCTATCTGTATTGTTCAGTGTTCAATCTGGTTGAAGATTCCAAAAAGAAATCTCTTTATAGTTTGGTTTCTAAAAAAGCAAAAGAACTTCTTGAGTCAGAAGAGATTTCTCAAATGGAAAACCCACATGCAGTTTGTCAATCGATTAAAAATCAAATCGATTGGATTGAACGATTGGGAAAGGCTCTATAGAATGGCTTCTAGTTTTCCTTATACTATTCACGGCAAGAAAGGATTTGAGTTACCTTTGACTGTCGAATCAATCCAAGATTGGATCGAAGAGTACAAACGTATTCTTGAATACGATGAAATGAAAATGATTCTTTATCAAGATGTATTAAAAATTCTATTAACGAATCCGGCGCACTCAAGAGAGCTTATTGAAGCAGCTCTCAAGTTAGAACCTTACGGTACAACGTCGGAGGTTTAATGGTAGAATTAATTCGGCACGCTTTCAATAAAAACAATCTGAATAATCTTTCGAGTATTGTTGTTGATTTTTCAAACGATTTAGAAGATAGCATTATAGCTCAAGCACAATACTACCGTTCAGTTTTTGGATATCAACCACCACATTCAATTGTAATCAATAATTTACTTTGGGATAAACTCTCCAGTAGAGAAAAAGAATATACAATCATTCATGAAACTTGTCATTTGATTGCTTGGATGAAATTCGGTGAAAAAATTCAAGAGCATGGTAATGAGTGGAAAAGCTGCATGTATAAAGCTGGTCTATCTAGTACGCCAATTTCATTATTGGAATATCGCATGTTAGAAAATGGATATGTAAATGTTTTTTGAAAACAATCCAGACAAAGATGAAGAACAAAAAAGAACAAGATTTTACAGATATGAAGATGATGCTGCTTATCGATTTGAACGTATATACAAATATAGTTTTGGTTGGTGGTTAGTTCATAATTTGATAGCGCACGTTCTCATTGGATTGTTTCCCGTTAAGCCATTCTTTCAGTTCCATGACTGGACGAGCCGTAGGATGAAAGCTTACATACTGACACCTGCTGGCGAAGCACGAAGACAAGCGTGGTATGACAAGCAAAAAAGAAAGAGAGAGAAAAAAATGAAGCGATGACAACAAAGCGTTTGACAGTACGATGAAGGTTGTGGTAGAGTGAGTGGGCAGAAATAAACGATATCAAGCCGGATAGGTTTGAATCAGAAAACTTAAGGAGATTTAAAAATGGCTAGTGTAATTGGTTGTGTTCTTGGTGGTACCCCGAAGCGTGTAGATAATGTTAGCAACGTTGCTCAAGTTAAGGATAAGCTTGGTTTGGGAACGGGCAAGTTTGCCGTTACTGTTAACGGTGAATCCGCCGACGAAGGCGATTCTGTGAGTGATGACCAATTGGTCTCATTCGCTCCCGCAGTCAAGGGTGGTAATCAGTAATTCTTTAGATTCTTAAATCTAAAGAAAAGAGTTATTGAGAGTCTCTTTAAAACTCTCGCAAGTTGAAACATTCCTCGTTTTTGCTGTAGACATTTCATGTCTTTATGGCAACAAACAAAAACAGAAAGGTGGTGGTTGTTAATTCGGCCACCACCTTTTTTCTTTTTAATATAAAACAATGACAAAAAAAATGTCATTTGATTAAATAATAAATCTGTAGTGCAAAGTAGTACAGTGTGTGCAACAAGTTGTCACCTTGACAAGAGACTCGTAGTTGTGATATAAACAAATCGTCCAATTTTAATAAAAGGAAAAAAATAAATGGCCACCATTGAAAATGAACCACAAACGACAACTGCAACTCCTGCATCTAAACCTGCAATGCCAGCAGCATTTGATATTAAAGCTGTCTTTGGCGGAATGACTCCAGAGCAAAAACAAAAAACTACAAGCTCTCTTGCTTACATTAAAAACGTTGCTTCGATGGCAAACGTTGATATTTCAAAATGGAATATCATTGAAGTCTTCGCAAAGAGCTTGGATCCTTTTGAAATCGTTTCTGAGAAGAACGAAATTAACAAACGATTCTTTGAAAACATTCAAGCAATTCTTAAGGATTCGTCTGAAAAGGAAGCTGCCAAAAAGCTTACCAATGCAGGCGAAGAAAATGTTTTGGTTCTTGCTGAAGAACAAATTCTTCAAAAACTCGTGTCTGTTAAGGGTGAAGCGGAACGTCGATTGCGCAGTGACATTACTGCCAGCACGTCAGAATTGACAAGTGCCCAATCCAATTTGGAAGCGAAATTGAAACGTTTTCACACCGTCACTGCAGAATTGGAAAAGTTGCTCAACAATCCATCCAATCTCAGCAAGAAGCTTTTGAACGAGATTCGTGAAGTTGTTTCAAATGGTTTGTTTGTTAATCCTGTTTATGAAAATAATTCAAACTTTTTGTATTTGACAACTCCTTCAGATATTATTTTGAATCACAAGAAGCCATCAGCTAATTTGGACCTCTCAATTAATCTTGGAAAAATGTCCGTAGAAATTAACTTGACAACAATGCATTTGCGAGTTTTTCCATACAAGAATAATCTAATTTCACAAAGAGGTTATTGGCATCCACACATCTCAAATGGTGGTGATGTTTGTTGGGGCAATGCTTTATCTACATTTACAAAAATGGTGGAAAGTCGTGACCTTCAAAAGATTTTGGTTTTGTTGATGGCAATCATCAAGGGATACAGTGAAATTGATCCACCACCACATGAAGCTTTGGGTTATTTCAAAAAGAAAGAACCAGGCGTGACGCAAGGTGCAACTTTCTACCCAACTGGCGCACCAAACAATCCATATCCTTATCGCGCTGACAAAAACCTGTAAGTAATATTACAAACTACAAAGGAAAACATTAATGACTAAACATTGGAAGAAAGACGAAGAAGAAGCACCAATCACACAACGTAATCTTGGATTATCAATTGTATTTGATCGCCTAGTTTATGAAAAAATTATGCACTGGGTTCATAAATCACCAGTTGAAGTTTCTGGCTTAGGTTCTGTGGTTGTGGATCACGAGACGAATACGCTTCGTGTTGTTGATGCAATCATGCTTAAACAAGAAAATACAGCAACTGCAACTGATATTGACGCTACTGCAATCTCAAAGGCAATGTATGAGCATTTTCGGTTGGCTAAGCCAGGCGAGCTTAAATTTTGGTGGCACTCACACGTTAACATGGGCGTCTTCTGGAGTGGAACCGATATTGCAACGATTGAACAGTTGGGTGGCCAAGGTTGGTTTGCTGCAACAGTTTTCAATAAAAAGAATGAAGTGAAGTCTGCTTTCATTCAAAGTAAAAATAGTGGACCAGTTAGAATCTTCTTGGAAGATATTCCAACAAAAGTAATGCAAAATTCTAACGCTGAGATTCGTGCTCTCTGGGATAAAGAATACGACGATAACGTTGTTGAAAAGAAATATACAAGCTACGTTGGAGGCGGGAACTATTCCCGAAGCTTTCTCGGAGAGGATGACGAAGGAGCAGAAGCTCGGAGCGCCCAATGGAAAGAAATGGCAAGAAAATGGGCAAAAGAACGGTCTGGATCGAAAGATGACTCGAAAGATGAAGAAGAGGCTCAAGAGGCTAAAGACTTTGGGTTTAAATCTTTAGAGAGTTATAGAAAAGCCAAGAAAGAAATGGAAGACGCTAAGGAAATGGAAATGGACTTGGATACTTACCGTCAATTCATTAAAGACAATCCTGAATGGACTGACGAAGAATTAGTCACAGTTTATACTGGCGAGGCAGAAGAAGAACAAGTTGCAGTAAATAAGCAGCCAGTTAAAAAAAAAGTCTATACCGAATCTGATGAAGCGTCTATGGGTCAACATGAAATCTCCGAGTACATCGCAGCCCAGCAAAAAAGGGAAGAGGAAGAAAAACAATTTCAACCCTCAGTTAGCGAAGTCGAAGCCTGGCTCAAAGACAAAGATTAATAATAAAAAAACAAAAGGAAATAATCATGGAACTAGAATTTGAACACTTGACCAGACAATTAAAATTGATTCCTTTGGATGTATTGGATACTCCAATCACAATCATTGGAGCGGGAGCGGTAGGTTCATTTACCACGCTTTCCTTGGCAAAGATGGGATTCAATAACATTACTGTATTTGATTTTGATGCAGTAAGTGTTGAAAATATGAATTGTCAATTTTATCGCTTCAAAGATATTGGAAAACAAAAAGTAATTGCTCTCCGAGAATTGGTTGAAGAATTTAGCAACATTAAAATCACAGCAATCGATAAAGCTTATGAGAAGGATTTCCATAAGGGTATTACTATCGCTGCCGTAGATTCAATGAAAGTTCGTCAAATGATTTGGAATAATCATAAAGAGCTTGCATTCTCAACGAAGCTTTTGATTGATCCTCGCATGGGTGCGGAAAATGCATTGATTTATGCAATGGACCCAATGAATCAGACTGACATTAAATCTTACGAGAAGTCTCTCTATAAAGACGAAGATGCAGTTCAAGAAGAGTGTACAGCAAAAGCGACTGTTTATACGGCTGCAATGTTGGCAGGACAAGTTTGTAAGATCGTAAAAGATTTTACTACCAAGAGTACGCCATATGCTCGCATTACACAATGGAGTATTGCACAGAACGCATACATTTCGCATGCTTCTGCCACCAAATAAACTATGACTACCAATAATACGCTTACAATAAAACCTTACGTTTTGCAAATTGCTACTACGATGCAGCTTTCGCTTAACGAGAAAGACTTTCAGGATGCTTGCAATTTAAAAAACAAAAGCGACATAAATAAATTTCTCTTTAATTTGAAGAATTTGAAAGTCTCTAGAGTAAAAAAATCCAAACCAAGAGAGACTTTAAATTCAACAATTGAAAATAAAGTTAAAAAACTTATAAGTGGCTATAAAAATCAAATAGCTGAAAGCAAAAGAGAAATTCTAAATTGCGAATCAGATATTAAAAATACAGAAAAAGATATTGAAAACATTTCGAAATATAAAAATATTTCCGATCAAATTCAAGAGATCGAAAGAGAAGGTTTTTGGAAAGTAGTAAAGGCTTCAGCTAAAGAAATTTTATTCAAAACTACAGAAACGGTAAAAATACCAGTAGCTGATAGAGTTTATGATATGGGTTTTATTGATGTCAAAATAAGTCTACACAATGATATTCCCATGATTTTTGGAAAGCCGGAACCAGGTAAAAACCACAGCTTTATGAATTCTCACGAAGGAAGTCATTGGGCTAGTATTTGTTTTGGAAATGTTACACCTATAGTTGATCAAGCAAGAAATCAATATGATTTAGTGAAAATTTTTCACTTTATTACATTATTGATTCAGTCTCCAGATTCTCACGCAGGATATACAAGACATTCCGAAAATGTATCTGGAAATATGGAAATTAAAGTAGAAAAGAAAGAAGCTCCAAGAGCTAAAAGGGTGGCAAAAAAGAATGTCTCAACAACAAATGGAAGATAAAATTTTAGAAAACTTAAAGTGGCTATTCGCTTCTGCTGTCAAAAAAGATAAAGTCTTCTATCGTTTTGCTCCTGTTGAGTATCTTATGCTAAAAGAACTCTTAAGTGAAGACCAACTTGCAGCAATTGAATCTTGTATTCATTCTCTAGATATGGATATGGAATCATATATGAGAAAAACTGAAAGGCAACGATTCAATGATGCTGCACACATTCAAGACTGCTTAAAAGAAGAAGCAGTAAAAATCTTTGCCACCCACAAAGAAAACAAACTCCTGCCAGGTTCAAACAATTCTCTTTTTGAATCTTCAATTCTCTCAAACTAATAATCACTTCAGTTGTAAATAATAATATGATTAAAACTTACCTTGTTGGCGGCAGTGTACGCGATGAACTTTGCGGCATTCAACCAAAAGATTTGGACTACGCTGTTGAAGCGGAATCTTTTGATGCAATGCTTGCGTGGATTAAAGAACGTGGAAAAATCTTTCTTGTCAAACCAGAGTTTCTAACTGTTCGGGCACATTTAAAAGATGGTGAGCCAGCAGATTATGTTCTTTGTCGCAAAGAAGGTTCTTATTCTGACGGTAGACGGCCAGATGTTGTTGAACCAGGAACTATCTTTGATGACCTTGCTCGGAGAGACTTTACCTGTAACGCTATAGCGCGCTCCGAGGATGGAACCTATATCGACCCACACGAAGGGCGCAAAGACCTTTCTAATAAGCTTCTACGCTGCGTGGGCAAGGCCGAAGACCGCTTCTCCGAAGACGCGCTGCGAATGTTGCGTGCAATTCGTTTTTCAATTACCAAAGAATTAATAATGGATATAGAAATTCTTGATTCATTTTGCAACAAAACATTATTAAGTAAGTTGCGAAACAATGTTTCATCAGACAGAAAAAGAGACGAACTAGAAAAGTGCTTTCGTTTTAACACAAAATTAACGATTGACACTCTTTCTTATTTTGGAATAGGAACAACATTCTTACAAGATATATTTGATGTTCCAAATGGAAAGATTTGGCTGTTGCCAACGTCAAAATCATAATTGAAAAAATCACTCGGGGGAAAATATGCTTAATTTAATAAATTTTTTCTTTCTTATATATCTTATTGCAGCAACTGGTTATTTAATAATTACTACAGTTTTTAGACATAAAAAATTCATTGAAGATGATCGTGTTCGAGCCCTAAAAAAAGAAATTATAAATTACCTTGAAGATGTTGCAGAAGTGTATCAAGAAAGTGCCGACAGTTATAAAGAAGAAGGTGCGGAATATAAACATTCGCAAGACATATATCAAGCACAAGCAGATGTAATTAAAGTTTGCGCCAATGATATTAAAAGAAATAATATGGATTATAGAAATGATATTTTCAATAAATAACCTACGTTTAGGACAATAAAAATGTATTTCAATGTTGAAATGATGGGAATGGCCCTTCTTTTTAATTCAGAAGGAAAAACACCGAAATTTCCAAAAGAAATAGTTGACAATTTCCATACAATTGGAAACATGATAAAAAAATGTTCTTCTTTTTTGGAAATTGGCGGACCAACAAGAACATACATTTATTGCGATCACCACAGTTTAAAAAACTTGATTGTTATCAATGATAATCCAACTTCAAATATGTCTTTCACTAAAGGTATAGAACAAGTTATTAAAATGGATGGAAGAAATACTTTATTCAAAGATAAAGTATTTGACTGTATCCTTGCTAGCTGTCTTCCTTCCGACGTGAGAAGTGATATAATTAAAGAAATTGGAAGAATTGGCACAGATAAGTGTCTTGTATTGTGGCAAGGAAATAGAGAAGAAGATGAAATATCTTTTAATTTAATGGGGTTTAAAAGAATTAACAGTAACGCCCAAGATTGGGCAGTAAATTATTATCGAGAACAAAAATGACAACAAAAATGTGGACAATAGAAGAGTGGAAAAAAGTTCTTGAATTTGACCTAAAAAGAGAAATGAAATATCTTGAAGAAGATATTGTAAGAATAAATAAAAAAGAATATTATTACGCTCCACTTGTTTCTGGTGGACATATAGATCCATGTATTGATGAATTACAAAAAAGAGTATCAACAATAAACAAACTTGCTGCACAACTTAGCACTATATGGCATCTAAATAAGCCAGCAACAAAATGACACGCAAAACTGTCACAGTGGGCGTCGTAGGTAGTCGCAAAAGAATTTCGGTGGATGATGTGGACATTCTGTTCGACGCTGTCGATAATGTGATTGAAACAGCAAAGAAGAGAAACGTCAGGGTGAGGTTTGTCAGTGGAGGCTGCAAAACTGGTGCTGACGCGATGATAAAAAGCTTTGCTGAAGATTTGGGTTGGGATTTTTACGAACACCTTCCTGATGAATCACAGTTACCAGAAAATCCATCCAAAAATGATTGGACTGAAATATTCTATGCGAGAAACATCAAGATAGTGAATGATTCAGATTTTCTAATTGCGATGGCTTCAAAAGATAGAAAAGGCGGAACAGAACACACTATTAAGCAAGCAAAAAAGAAAGGTATTACGGTCATCATTGTATGAATGAAATATTTGCTATTCATCATAAAGGTCGATTGGTAACAAAAGAATTGTGGGCAAAGCTTTGTAAAGCTAACACGTGGAGCATCGCGAGCTTGTCTCATAAATTTTATCCAAAATATAGTACAGCATTAGGTACAATTTCAAGAGCACAACTACCACCAATTCAAAAAGAAAATCTTACAATAGAAAAATATATTCCAGAAAAAGATGTACCAACAGACATCTTAATTCTTCAGGAAGAAAATAAACGTTATAGAGAAGGGTTTAGGTTACTATATGAAATGGCCATAGATTATAAAACTCCTTGGGTGAATGAAGTATTAAGACACAATCCTAAATTTGCAATATTATTTGAAGAAGAGATCGAAAAGAGAACATTATGAAAACTATGAATAAGAACGCCGAAGTCGCCCACATTGTTATGTCCGTTTCCTTTTTGGGAAGCAAACTCAGTATTGAACCAATTGCTGGTTTTAAGACTCACGAAGAAGCAGAGCTTCATGTTGAAAAAAACAAGAAGAATCATTACTTTGATAAGTGGACAATCCACAAGGTCGAAATGAAGCACGCAGAATCAGCGCTTGTGAATATTAATCGTCAAATGAGCTAAGGTGAAAATGTCGGGGGAAAACGGGGAGAAAACTTGAGTTTCAATTGCTGGGCAAGTCTGGCCTTGAATGCTCAATCATCATAACATGAAAAACAAAATCGATCAATTGAATGAAATGTTTTTAGAAATTGATAACGATTCTAACTGTAGAAATAACATCAAAAGATTGCTTCGCAAAATGATAAAAGATGCATTTGTTGAAGGAGCAACTTTCGGTAGAGCGAATCCCGCTGGTTTAGATTATGCTTGCGACATCAAGCAAATACAAGCAAAAAAATACGCAAAGGAAGAAATCAAATGACAAAAGAATTTAATGCAAATGTTTTCGCAACCATTTTTTCATTTTTTATGAATTTTGGAATAATGGAATTTTTCTTATGGGTTTATAAAAATAATGTAACAGGTCATGACCATTCAACATTTATAAAATTTTTCTTTCCTTTGTTTTTTGGCCTTCAAACAATGAAAATTTGGAATAGTTCTTACAGGAAAGAAGAAGCGGAAAAGCAACAAAATAATACAAAAGAGTAAACTGTGAATGGTTTTGAAATTGTAATCCTATTATTGATAGGAGTCATAATGCTTGCAGTTACCAGTAAGGATGATTAAAGAGGAATAAAGAATGAATGAATATGTTTTTTTATTTCGTGAGGAAAGAACTAAAGAATTAATTAAAAAAATAACTTTGACTGCTTCTAATCTTCATGAAGCTGTAAGTATTTTTACACAAGACGTAAAAGAAGAAGAGTCTGGATATGAAATAATTTCTATCCGTAAGGTGAAAACTAATGAATGCACAAATTTCAGTAGCTAGAGACTTTTCTAGATTTCCAGCAGGAGCAACACGACAAGACGGTCCATATTCAGGACAAGCATTCTATGAAGATATTTTAGTTCCCCTTATAATTCAGGGAGGATATAAAAAAATAGAAATCATTCTAGATGGAACTCTAGGTTACGGATCTTCTTGGTTGTGCGCAGCATTTGAAAATGTTGACAAATTCACATTCAAAAACATGAATTTTGTATCTACAGACACTTCTTTAATTAAAGAAATTAAAGAGTATGTAGAAAACAAGAAACATAAAAAGATAATAGTTGAAAAAGATTATTTTCAACATTTTCTTAAACACGCGAAAGACCTCTCAGTCGAGATTGAAACAGATCGATCTACAAAAGATACGATGGATTGTATTTATTCTACCTTTGCTTGCTTGAAAGACCATCAAAAAATAGCAATTTATAAAATTGTTGAATATATTGCAGAAAAACGTCAAGAAGAAATGGATGATGCCTTTAAAAAAGTTGCAGAAAAGTTTGGATGGTAATAATGTTTGACAAAAAAACTCTTGATGAATATGAGAAAATTGCGCTGGCAGTTCCGTTAAAGCAATGGTGTCCAGACAAAAATGAAGTATACGAAAACTCAATAGATTATTGGTACATTACAAAAGCAGGAGATGAAAAAACTGCAGAATTCATTGCTCGCTTTGATCCTCAAACAATATTGAGTATAATTCGCGAACTAAGGAAGTTGATTGTGTGAATAAAGAAAAACCATTTGATTTCAAAAAGGCCAAAAGATTAACTCCAGCACAACTACAAAAACACCGCAAGACTATTCAAGAAAAAATAGGAAAGAAGATAGAATCTGAAAATGGATACGACCTTCTTGATTTTTTTGTTAACGAAACCAGAAATGCCATCAAACATAAGTTCGTAAAAGAAAGCCCCAAAGACCATGGGTGGGCAGGAAGTTGGGTTGTTGATGGCGAAAAATGTTTTCTTGTAAAAATAATTCCAGAATTAAGACTTAACTCTAAGAAGGAATTAATTCCAAGTTTAGAGAAGTTTTCTGTTATTTGTGAAGGCAATGATGATCTGGCAATGTATTTAAGAGAACAAACCAGATTGCAAGCAATAGAAATTTTTGATAAAATTACTGACTTCTCTTCAAGAGAGGAACTTACTTTTTTCTTTGGAATAAATCATGAATAATGAAATACAAAAACGTACCGAAGAGATTCGAGTGCGAGAGAATAAGGTAAAGCCGGGACCATTTATCAACGGCCAACACGGCTTTGATGGTGAATACATTGCCACCGAAGACGGAACGCCAATAGCTACAACGCGAGGACCAGCAAAAGAGAGTTGGGCTTTGGCAGAATTCTTTGCGCATGCACGTGCGGACATTCCGTGGCTCTTGGAGCAACTTAATAAGGTAAAAGAGGAAGCGAAATTTTGGTCAAACGAAAATGCCGTACATAAAAGAGCTGCAAATAAAGCACGTGATCTACTCAATGAAAGCGATGTTGAGATTCGTAGGCTAAAGAAAAAGGCGGATGAACTAGTCAACGAATTAGCTACAATGAGAATCAAACTCTCCGAGCAAGAAACGGAGATTGACAGACTAAAAAAAGCTCTCGAAAACTCTCAAGATGAAAAAACACTTCTTGCAATGTGCTATTGTTCACAGCTTGATGGTGGTTATCGTTGTGATTCATGCAAAGAGCGTATTAAAAAATATGGTGAATAAATTATGAATAAAAAATTTTTAAGTCCGGGTCAACCAGGACCAACAGACCAAGATTATACGGCATTTGAAAATAATTTTATAAAAATTAGCGACAATGTGTTTTTAACAAAAATGCCTTGCTTTCTGATCTTCTTTGAAGAAGGTCCAAACATAACAAATGAAGCCAAGATTGTTCAAACTTATGTTGAGCCAAAGTCTATTGAAGATGCCGTGAAAGATAAACAAAATATTTACTTCTTTCTAATTAACGAAGAAGGTATTCAGAATAAACGTTATTTTAAATTACCAATTATTTAATTCTTTCTTTGTTCCAATTCATAATAGCTTCTTGAATATTTTGACGTTTTGATTTTGCACGAGCAATAATCTTTTTCAAAGAAATCGCTTCATCAGGATAAATTTGCAATGTCAGCAACAACTTTACAACATCGTCATCTGTACAAATGCTATATAGCAAATCAATTTGAGCTTGTAGAGCAGTGCCATATCCTTCACATTTCATAATAGTTTCAAAGCAAAATAATTAATTAACAAATGAATTGTATTGTCCGCAATAATCAATAGCCAGACAGCAAGCCAAGGTGGGGAAGTCGAAGGATATCCTGTGATGTTACAGTCAGACCATTTTGGCCACAAGCTCTTTGGTGCCAGAAAATTTTTAGCAAACACCACATACTTAGCCAAGCGATAGCGATCGATTACAGCGTGCGTAAATACAATGACTGCCCAAGCTAAGGGTGACGGCTCGCAAAGTAATATAAAAGGAATTGAATACGTTGTTGCGTGCGTTAAGGCAACGGCCATACTGGCCGTTTTCCTTTGAGCCATCCAATCGCTTTGTAAAACATAATCACCGAGCGCATGCGCTATTAATTGCAACATCTATTTCACCTCCTTCAATCTTTCTCGAATTGTATCCAAAATTTTACTTACGGCCATCATGAATGGTAATGAACGAGTAAATGTCTTTACTTTGGAAATATCAACTTCAATCAATTCAATTCCCTTTGCTTTACAAATATCTCTCTTCTCTTGGTCGTTCTTTTGTTCTGCAGCCAATCGTTCATCTCCATAAATAGGAAGATAATGCGTTGGACCTTGCGCCTCGAACGCGAGCTTCAAAGAAGGGATGTATATATCCAATTCAGATTCGATAGTGTCCTTCTTATTAAAATGGACCTCAAGTCCAGGAAACTCCTCAATCACTCTAACTTGCATCCACTTTTCAAATTTAGATACACGCTCACCAACTTCTTTATGCTTGTTGGTATACGAAGCTGAACATGCCTTTCCGCAAAACCAATGCTTAGCATCCTTCGATGCTGACACTTGCCTCTGTTCTCTCTTGAAATCCTTCCCGCACTTCTCACAAACAAAATCCACATAACTAGGCATTATCTTTTTCCTTCTTCAATTCTCTTTGAAGTATTCTTTTTGCTCTACGTTTTAATTCTTTATTCATTTTTCTATGCCAACCACAAAATACATTAATATGATGATGTTTTTGGAATTTCTTTTTTTTGTGTTTGCGATGAAATGCAATCGTGCAAGAATCACAGAAGTGAGTTGATTGGCCTTTATGAAAAATAACTAACTTTTTTATTCTGTCCATATTTTTTTGCTTAATTTGCTTACATAATATGTAATTGAAATTTATTTAATACATTTATCTAATTCAATTTCTTTTGAATAATATTCAAATTGTTCACAATCAAAATTAGAAAGTATCTTGTATACGTCTTCTTTCGACATTCTAATCGTATCCTTCTCTTGTTCGTAATATCCAGACAAACATCTTACACAATTGCCGAAGCGCCATTCTCCAATGAATAATCCACATTCATTTTCAGCTTTTTCGCACAGCAATTCTTCGTACTTATTTTCCTGGCCGGAAGGAAGTTTTATTTCTCTATACTTGCCACAACCCAACAAAAACAAGACAAGAAATAAAACTTTTTTCATACTACTCCTCCCAATATTCTAATGTAGCATTGGATTCTAATAATTGCATAATAAAATCTAAATCTTTACCATTATATGGACAACCAAGACAATATAACCAGTGTGAAAAATACATTATAAGTTTTTTATAATCTGTATGATTTCGATTATAACGAAGTAAATCTTTACAATTTTGAATTTTGTCAGCAATCAACATATCATTAACTTCTTTCATAGAAGAAATATTGATTTCAGGCTCTTCAGGAAAATTAGTATAATGTTTTGGCAAAAAAGAATTGGCTACACGAGCATACTCTTCACATAATTCCACAACACGAACAGAAGCTTGAATTTTAACTTCTTCTCGCAAATGTTCATACTCTTCACACTGAAATAATGGATGGAGCGCGAAAGCTTGTATAGTTTCCATAGAAGCCTTCAGAGGATGCTTTAATAAATAAAGCCCTTCATCAATGTGGTTCATGTAAAATCTTCCAGAACGAAGAGCTTTCCTGTCTCCGTAAGCTTCTGCAATTATCTTGTACCACCATTCTTGAGTATGTTCGGCTCCAAGATAATTATTTGAATCTCCAATAGATTCGCCAACGCCACAATCAGTAAAATGAATTACAGGAATATCTTCTCTAGCTAAAACGCTCTGATATATTTTATGACCACGAAACTGAGGATAGACATAAATTGAGCGATACGTATGTGCTCCTCCTTCTGTATAAATAACTACATGAGTCTTGCAATCTTTCATTCGAGGAATAAATATTCCTTCGAACATTGCTTGTTTTTCTCTATTTTTATAATACTCTACAACTTCTTCGAAAGTATTTGCGCGATTATCAAATCTAGGTTTATTATCATTCATGCCATTAATATCCTTACGCAAGTACACTTATTTGTATATGCGCCATCCCAATCAATAAAAACATTTTTTAAATTTAATTCTCTAAACTTAGAAACCTTTTTAAGCCACTTACTTTCTGATTTGGGTATATCCTTTCTGCTAGTTTGAAGAAAATAATCAGAACTTTTACCACATGATAAACAATCATAAAATATAGTTGTTTTGTTAGTAATTTTGTTCATCATCTCTATCATACAAATAATTATTTCTTTCTTCGTCAATACGTTCTTGCATTTGACGTTCAACTTCTTTTTCAGCTTTCTCCATTTCAGCCATTCCTTGTTCGCCATCATGATAATCTTTCAATTCGGCACGCAATTTAATAATTTCTTCTTGTTGTTTATTATATTCATTATATAATCCCGTATATACATCAACTATAACGTTAACTTGCCATATGCGAATATCAAGTTCGCTTAAAAGCCAAGGAATGTCTGCTTGTACTAAACTTTTCCAGTTACGTGAATCTCCACTTTGGACGTCTGCACGAATTTCAATAATTCTTTGTTGTATTTCTTTATTTGATTTTGGACTCATCGAAATTTATACCCTTTATTCTTTTCTGTAAAGACAATTCCATTGATGTGATCAATCTCATGAAGAATGCAAGCAGCAGTTAAATCTTTCGCTTTAAGTTTACATTTGTTACCTTCAACATCGAAATATTCAACCATTACTTTCATATATCTATCTACAACGACATTCTCGTTAGGAAATGATAAACATCCTTCAGACCTTCTAGAATACTCGTAAAACGATGTTACAACTGGGTTGACCATCGGTATCAACTTGGACGAGGGTACGTCCATAACGAGAATGGCTCTTTTTAAAATACCAACTTGATTGGCGGCTATACCAATGCCTTGATTTTCAATCATTATTCTTTTCATCTCTGAAAACAGATGCGGCAAAGTTTCATCAGGAAATGAGACTTCTTTGGAGTATGTTTTCAACACATAGTGAGGATGTAAAACTAAAGAAAGATTTGTCATTTTAACAATTCCAAAACTGCTTTCGCTAAAGCGTGGACATCCTTACTGTCTTGAAATGGACCGGAAGATGCTAAGGCTGTATTAGCTAATTCAATTAATTCAATTTTAGAAAATTGACGTTCATATTGAACGACATTTGAATCCCCATAGTAGGGTTTACAAAAAATACAATTGCAATCAATTTTAAATTGATTCATTATTTCACACTCAAATCAACAACAATTGGATTTTGCCCTATTTGATAAGTTCCATCCAAAACAGCGCAATTAATATATTGAGTGACGCCTTCAACGAAATTTTGTCCGCCACTTTCATGAATATGTCCGCAAGCAAATATGCGAGGCTTAATTCGTTCTATAGCATCAGTCAGAGAATGACACCCAGCTCTAACAGCGCCTTTGTGGGTGCCTAATGAATCTAATTTTCCGTATGGTGGTCCATGAGAAAAGAAAACATCAATTCCTTCTGGAATTTCATTGTAGATATTAATCAAATCTTTGCTTTCTCTCATCCACGCCCAACGGCCCCAACGTTTTGACCAAGGACTTCCCCAAAACTTTAAACCCATAACTTCAATCAATTCATCTTGAATATAAGTTGCATTGGTAAAAAATTCCTTGTTTAATTGCTTAGTATTCTTTTCAGTAAAAATGTCATGATTGCCTGGAGTAATCAACTTGTGCTCATGAGGCAACTTACCAAGCCACTCATTAAAGCTTGCAGACTCTTGAAAAGAGCCATACGAAGACCAGTCACCACAATGAACTAAGATATCTCCATCTGGGACATCTTCAGTCATATATTGACCGTGAGTATCGGATATAAAAACTATTTTGGGCATTTACTTCTCCTTGTTTGCACTATCTTTCATATTAATTTTATCTGGATAATATTTGTATACATGTTTATGAACACCAGCATATTCATCTTTATTGTTATATGATACCAAACCTAATTTTATTGCTATTTTCATAAAAGAACTACTTGGTGGAGCATCGGTAGATATGAAATGATGACCATCACGAGCATACCTTGAAGTTTTATAATGTTTTTGACATGTTTCAAGTAAATTGATAAAATCAATTGATCTTTCTGCGAAATTCAACTTCTTTTCTTTATTTGACGTTATAAAATTTAAAAGTTTCATATTCAAACCTTTCTTTGCAACGCATATCTAAAAAGGTTTTAATTGTTTGATATTCATTTTTAGATTTTATTTCATTATACATGACTTGATATTTTAAATTCAAGTCTACATAATAACAATCATCATCCATCATTTTAAACATAGCTCTATAAGCTTTCTCTGCGCCTTCTGAAGAGGATACGTCCCAAAATGTAGGTTCTCCAAAATGGCGATTATCATACATTAATATTCTTTTCATTTGGGTTTCTCGTCATTTGTATCACGTAAGTAATCTTGCAATTGTTGACCGCTCCTTGCAGCTTCACTAGCAAGTCTATCTGACGTTTGTTGAACCATTTCTTTTATTGCATCTTTATTAATATACTTAAATATTGTTTCAATTTGTCTGTCACTGTGTTGAATATTGTTTTTAATGGGAGAAGAAGAAATTTGACTTGTTTTTTTTGTTTTTAAATCTAAAAAATAATCAGAAGCAATTTTATTATAAGATGCAACTGACTTCTCTGCTGCAGCTAAATTATTTTTTAATTCACGATTTTCTTTTTTCAATTTTTGAAATTTGATATTTAATTTTCTATAATGACGAAGCTTTTGATCATATTCCTTTCTTAAAGAATTATAATTAGATATTCCAAGTAATTTTCTATTTCTTTCTTGTTGATACATTTCCTCCCAATATCGAGCATTACGAGTCCAATATTCAGCAACTTTACGCATTACTTCAATTATTCTTTCAAGAAACCACTTTAGAAGCTCTTTCATTTTAAAACTCCATATTTTTTAAGCAAATCAGTTGGATCAAGTAAACCTTTTGGTTGCTTTGCATTCAACTTCCATTCAACCACATCCGTTACATTATTTTCATATAATTCAATATGAAGCATTGTCATCGGTAGTCCCTTGTCTTTTTTTAAAACAGTAAGAACTTTTCCAATCTTCTGGTCAGCTTTAACTTTTTGATTATATCGAACCAAAGGTTTCACTTCGCCATAAGCAATAACACCAGAAGCTCCTTTAATAAGAATAACTTTTGTATCATTCCACCAAGGAGATCCAGCAACCTTTCCAGTAAAATCAATTACATCAATTACGATTCCGTCTTCTAAGGCGTATACTACTGAATTGGGTTCACAATATAAATCAACTCCAGTATGAATATCGTATTTGCGGATGGCTCCGAATTTACCAGCTTCAGATGGAGGATTAAATTTTTCTAGAAGTTTCATTTTAATTCTTTTGCTACACTTATTTCAAAACATTTTATGCATCTATCTTTTGAATAATCCCAATATGCCAACCAAGGATGGGCACAGTTTAATCTTGCAGGCGGCAATCTCGCTGGTGGGGGTGGAGGCGGAGGTGACCGTTCAATTTGCAGAGAAACTTCTCCAGTTTGCTTATGTGGTGGTCCCGCAAATCGATTGTCAATAATTTCAGTAATTCCGGCTCCTATTTCGTGTGGAATTCTGAAAAACAAATTATATAATAATAAATATACTGCCATCAAAGAAATTCCCAACACAGGCGGTCCCAAAAATAACAATCCTAAACTGAGCGAAACTTTATCCCAAAGTGATAAATTTAGAAAATATGGAACAAAAAAAGAAACTCCAAGCCACGTCAAAACAAACGGCAATCCAATTTTTTGTTCTCTACTCATTTTTATTTTCAAAAAGTTTTTCATTTTTAATATTTTCCTCTTTTGCTCGTTTTGCCATTCTCAATTTAAGATCTTCCATTTGTTCATTTTCTAATTCTTCATTAATGACCTTAATTACTTCTCCAAAATAATTTTGAATATCTCGAAGTGTAGCGTTTATCAAAAATTCTTCCATCCACTTCTCATCACACTTTTCAGGCAACGTAGAACTTTCGACTGCCTTTTCCAATCTAGCAAATGAATCATCAATCATCTGAGTCATTTCATCATTTGAAAACTCACCCAGTCTTATTTTTAAAAGCAGTTCACGGTCTCGACATGGAAAGGTTATGGCTCCAGTTTGAAGCATCTCTATAGCCTGTTCGCTAATTCTATAAGCATGCATGATGGCCTTCAAGTCATTGCCTTTGTCAATAGCGGCCTGCTTTGCTCTATCTCCATATCTTTCCAATTTTTGAGAGTATACATCATGTGCATATTGTACCGTAACTGAACCTGGAACAAACGTGCCGTTGATGTCTAAGTATAATCGTTCTGGGTCGTGTGTATCTGGAATTTTCAACATGTCATACTTTACATATTTCGCATGTTTTTCTTGATACTCTTTGAATGCATCAGTTTTTGTTAAATCATCAACAAGAAATCTTTTTGAATCAAGATTTTCAATCTTTTCTAAAAGATCTACAATTCCTTGATAAACTTCATAACGCTTTCCTTTTTGTCCATATTTGTAAGCTTGCGCCTTAGCGTAGCCAACCATTGCGGAAACGTTTTTTGAAATCATCTTATCTTTATTGGCAAGCAATTGATGCCACAAAGGATCCACTTCACCTTCCCAGCAATCTGGCGGAGCAAATAAAATTTCATAAGCGTACGTTTGACCATTTGCAATGTCAGATAAAAACTTTTTCAATGAAACATATTGCAAATCAATATCTTCAGATGAGTTCTTTTGATTTTTTGCAGAGTTTGTATTTTGAGTATAGGTCTTTGGAGAAATTCCAAGCAACACATCTTTTGGATGTGGCATCATAACACCTTTATAGTCAGTGTCAGAAGTCGGTACGTTAGTACCATAAAGCATTGAGCCGTGTTTTGTTTTTATTAATGTTCGCATTGCACGACATTAACACGTTTGACCAGACCAAGTCAATTACAAAATATTAACGAAATCCACCAAATCCAGCAGTATTATCTTTATTTTTGGCAGAAAGTTTGCCATTGGCTTGTTGATCCATCCAATCTTTAATTTGGATTGTAGCTTTCAACAATTTATCACCAAAATTTCCACCCCAATAAGCGTCATTAAGACGCGTACGAATGTGCACCTCTTTAATGTGAGCTGTAGCAAAGCCATCAGCCTTCCTAACAATATCAGCTTTCAATGCATCGTTAATTGAATTCCAAGCCTCTTCGCCACAAAAGAAAGCGTAAAATCTAGCACGTTCTGCTGCATCAGGATTTTTCAATTGCACCACTTCATCAAAACGACCAGGACGAGCAGTCAAAGAATCCAATTGTGCGTCAGGATTATTTGTGGTTGCAATAATGAATGTTGGAACCTCGAAAACAACTTCGATGCCATCCAAAAAATTCAACATGTCAGCGCTAACGCCCATTTGGCCACGACCACCAGGAACGTCACCACCACCAATATCTTCAATGACAAGAATCAATTTTTGAACTTTAGCCCAATCAACTCCCTTGGAAAGAAATTGTTTAACTTGACCTGCATCAATTTTATCAGATGGCCAAATCAACACTGCGGCTTCTTTGGTGTCAGAATATCGTTTACAAACACGACTGATATTGGAAGACTTTCCAAGTCCTGGTCGAGAGTGCAAAAGAATACCGCGCTTCTTTAAGTAGCCCAATTCTTCATAAACTTTCAAATTGTCAAAAAACAAATCTGCGCATTTTTCAATTACCTTGGCAACTTCTGCTGAATCGAGAAACTTGGTTGACAACGAAAGTTTTTCTTCAAGCGCTTTAACGCCAACTTGCGTTGGAACCAAACTGTAAACTTTTGCTTCAATCTTGAATTTATCTTTTTGCTTTTCTTGCTCAGGATCAGCATCAAATTGCGCAATATAAACCATACCATCATCCAACTTAACAGGAATGGTATAGTCGGCTGCAGCAATTCTTGCATCGCCTTTTTGAAGGTCACTAATTGATGGCAGATTAAAAAGTCTATAAGTTCTTTTGTCTTTAAATTTTTCTTCTTTTGTTTCAGTCTTCACTTCGGTTGTCATTAATTTTCCTTTTATTTTATAAATCTTTATTTATTATATTTAAACTTCTATTAAGATTCCCAACCCTATATGTGTGCAAAGTAATTGCTACATAAGGCGAGGATGGTACGTCTTCATTTAATTTAAACTCTTGTTGAGCAAGTCTAGCATAACTAAAATTTTTAGCAAGCTCCAATTGCAGATCGTCATTCATAATTAATACTCAATTCATGACCGATATGTCTTGGCGATGTAATAGATTGGTCGCCATCAAATATAAAGCCTTCATTAAGCCAACATTTATCATTTTGTTCCCAATAATCAGCATTAATTTCATAATCATCTTCATTAAGCATTATTGGTTTTCTTATTTTATTTCTTGGAGGTTTAAAAAAGTTCATTGATTGTTTAACCAATCACAACAAAAAACCTCAGGAGGAGGAATAGAGCTTGGTGGTTCAAAATTTAAATTACCATAATATTCATCTATATAATAATCTTGATTAAGAAAATCAGCATCTAGCACTTTCATTCTTCCTTGAGTACGATGCTTCTGTCCCGCAAAATGAAAAAAGTTTAAACTTCGTCTTTTTATTTTATTCATAATGAATCATAATGTAAGCTTAAACCCATCTCTTCGCTTGTTGAAAAATCATTATTTAAAGAGAAAAAATATCCACATAAATCACCATAATTCATGTTAGCGGAAATACTATCATTCTCATCAAGATAACCATTCATAATATGAATGTCATCATTTAAATTATAATGTTGTTGAATAAGATTGTCTAATCGAATATCGGAAAAATTCATAAATTATAATGTTTGCAAGTATATTTCAAAAAAACAAATTCTTTCACTTCTTAAGGTTGAAGCTTCAATGTAAAATCCATTATCTTTAGAAAGACTAATTTCCCAATATTCATCATACTTAAGATGGTTTGTTGCAAAATTATCACAAACATTTAATCTTTCTTGAGAAATCATTCCTTCTGGATCGAAGAAAATATCATCATCATTATTTATGAATTCTTTTTCAAAAGAATCTTCAGAATCTTCTTCTTCGTTGTTAATAATTCTCGGATAGTTCATAATATATAATCTTCAAAAAACAATTCGCGTGAAGGCCAATTCATTGCACAAAGTTTTTTGTGGCCAGTATTATCAATACATCGGGCGTACTCTACGTTGTTATCGTCCAATGATAATTTAGGTCGATGATTGTGTCCATAAACCATAAACTTTGATTCTTTTTTAAGAGGAGAAGTTCTATTCCAAATAAAATTTTCTACATCATTTGTCTCTCTCTCAAATCTGTTTCTTGGCACCCAACCTGGCTCACCATCCAAATTCAAATCTTTTGTATAACGCAAATTTTCTACTGGAGCATGACTTAAAAACAAATCATTCGTCTGAAAATAGAGAGGGAGTTTTTTCATCCACTCAAGATAGTGCTCTGGAACAAAGTAATTGAAAGAATTAAATGTTTGCATTCCACCGTTTGGGAACCACCAATCAGATCTTTTGTCAAAATGACCAACCATTAAATCTTCATGATTACCATAAAGGCAAATTGTATCTTTAGCTGCCATTACATAATCCAAAACTTCTTTAGATTTTGGTCCTCTGTCAATTAAATCACCAAGAAAAACTGTAAGTTCTGCTGATGGTAATTTTGCTAGTAATTTTTGAAGTTCATCAAACCGACCATGCACGTCGGCTATAATGTTTATTGAATTGTATTTTTTAGATGGCATCGTCGCTTTTTACCATAGCAACGGACAGAAGTCAAGTAGCAGTTTTTATTTACTTAATGTCAGCAGCAGAGCAATATGTTGAAACTGTTTTTGATGGATCATATCTATATTCTGCTGTTCCGTTAGTTATTGTTATGTGTTTATCTTGGTTTTCATTGTTATAGTCATACGCCAAACCACGACTAACAAAACCATAGCCTAAAGAACCTATTGCGCCCCCCTGCGAAGGATTATAATTATGTCCATTGAAATGTTTATTTTCATTCAATAGAGTTTTTCCTTGCAGGGGAATTAAAAAGGGCGAACAACCACCACAACATCATTCAATTCATTATCATATTCAGTTGGAATTGCACGAGCTGCCATAATATTAACAGCACGTTCATTCTCAGCCAAGACTGCAGTTGGCTCAATTAAAATTTTCGCCTTTCTTTGCGGATCGGTATCATGACCCTTATAAAACACTACATACTCAAACAATCTCATTTCGCTTTTCTTTTCACTCATTTTAAATCTCCTTTTTTAACAATATTTGTTTGGCATTCTATCATTCGTAGAACAAATCTTCTTGACAGTTTCATCTAGTGATTTAGTGTCAAGTGAATTTAATTTGGTAGCTGGATTTTTTGTTACTTTATTAAAAACTAAATCCAAATGCTCTTTAATGATGGCAACTTCTTTTTTTGAAAGATTATTAGTTCCAGATATTTCAAAAAATCCTTGAAGCCAATAGCAAAACTCTTGTGTATTCATATTTTATTTCTCCTCCTGCAGCAATATTTCTTGAAATTTTAAAGCTCCTTGAACGAGCTTCTTAAAGTGCAATAAAAGTTTTGTTGTATTGTAGGCATCATCTCTAGCATCATGCTGTCTTCCTGTAAAGGATAATCCAAACAAATCTATCGTAGCTTTTAAGCCACCTCTAGATTTTGCGCTTGAAAAACAACTTCTGAATAGAAGTGCGGTTTCTTTTAAATTTAATTGAGATGTCTTTTTTGGAATGTTAATTTCTTTCCCGAGAAGATGTTGAGCTTCAACTTCATTCTTTACCACCCAATAATCAGAACCCCAAACAGTGAAATGGGCACAATCATTATCTTTAGCCCAAGAAAAGAACCTATTCAGCGCCTCAACGATTTGTGGTGCGCCTTGGACATCGCTATCCATTATGCCAGTCAAGTCTTTTATAAAAGGATCTATTGGCTCTAAAGGGTCAACGAAGGTATCAAACGAATCCAAAATTACGCCACGCTTGATATCCACAAGATTTGCACCAATTTGGATTATCTTGTCGGTCGGTTTGTTCATTTCTAAATCGAATACAATTGTTTTCATTACTTATAACTCCCTACCAGTAAATTCAAAATATATTTTTGTATTATACGCAGACTCTAATGAATGAATTGTATATTTTTGTGAAAGTTTATGACAATTATTACACTTATAAAAATATTCAATCCCTGCATAACAGCCACGATCATCTTGAAGTCCTTCTGTTTTCAGTTCAACAGCACTTTTCGGATGATTACATGTATCTTTCAGATGTTCTTTTGCTTTATTTAATGTATTTCTTATTTCAGTCAGCTTGGCAACAAGCGCATCATCTTCAGCTTCTAGCTGTTGAATTAATTTTTTCGTATATACAGCGCCACGTTTCTTGGCTGTAGTCCAATTTAAAGGCTTTATATAATTCATTTTTTCAATCCATTTGGAATAATTTGATTGTTAATCCAGTGAGCGTGCGTTCTAACGTGATCTTTTTTTACAAATTTAGCAAGCGATGTTTTAAAATCTTTAAATTTAAATCCATCATACAATCTAACAACATAACCTTCGCACTCAATATTTTTCAATCCAAGAGAAAGCAGTTTACATTCTTTCTCATCAAACTTACCACGAGTCAATAATGGGACAGTTTTTAATCCCAATAAATCACACCACTCAACTGTTTCATCCCAACCAAGACACTCGTTTTTTTCATTCCATATGGAAAAAACCATAAAATAAGATTCTAGGTTTTTATAATGAATTGAATGTTTGGCATAAAGATTTTCTCCGCAGATTCGCCAACCAACAGGAATTTCATGTTTAATTTGCGAATGAAGATTTTTTACCCAATCACGACTTTGATGGTTTCGAGTATCTAAAGAGCGAGCATGAATGTGATTATAATACATATTTGTATTTTCTCCATCCATTTTAATTGTAATAACAACTTTCTTGTCTTTAAAGCAACTCAAATCAGAAAGCACTCTATCGTCTTCTGTGACACTTTCAGACCAAGGAAGATGATAACTGCGAGGGTATTTAATAAACTCTCTAAAGGAAGACATTACGCTTCCCTGATTCAATATCTTCTGAACTGATTCATCATAAAACAATTCTCCACGCATTCTTGTGCCATCAGGAAGAATTTGATTTCCCCACTTATCGTAAACTGAATCATGATAAAAATGTTCTGGAAGAACGATTTTGGTTATTCCAATCAATTCTCTCAATCGTTGCGCATCAATTGTTGTTTCTTCGGCTTTAATGTGACAAGCTCCGCACAACGACGCGCCATTATCTAAATAATAACCACCATCAGAGAATAATCTTCTTTCTAAAATATGATGCGCGTCTTGTGCAGGTTTAGTGCAAACCACACATTTATGATTATCTCTTTTAAAAACTCCGTTGCGGAAATCTTCTCTTGATAGTAATTCTTTCATAACTTTTCTTTTTGTTTGTCAAGAATATCTTGTATTTCTTCGTCAGTTAAAACATATGTTTTATGACATCTACATCTACATTTTTCACATACAATGGCGTCAACAAAATCGCAAGTCAAATAACGTGCATTTTCATTTTGACAATAAACCATTTCAGGAGGTTTACTATTGTATTTCATATAGCTATATTGACATTTCATTTTAATGAATTTTCAAAATTCTCAAATAATTGAGCAAACACTTCGTCTACTTCATTCCAGCCTGGCTGCTCTGACATATTTTCTTCGTCATGTTTATATTCAACAATTTCAGCTATCTCGTATGGCCACACATCTGTTCCAAATGGCTTATCTTCTTTCAATTCTTCTCGTAATTGATTAATGAATTTTATTCCAAATTTTTGAAGTTGTACTTTTGTAAGTTTCATTTGTGTTTTCTCTTTAAAATTAAGGCCACATAGGCGCAACACCAAAAACTAAATTCCAATTATCATCAGGCTTTAAAACGCCATCATTGATTAATTGCCACACTGCATTTCTTACTTCGTCTTCAGAATAAGATTTCAGTGATTTTGAAAGTTCACGCATTCCCAATTTCTTTTTGGAAACTTTTTCCACGATAAGTTGTTGAAGCGTCTTTATTTTATTCTTTTTCATATCTTATGATAGCTTTTTGATGAAATTACGAATGAAAGCTAAAATACGAATACGTGGCTTCTTTTGCCGATATTTTTTATTGTAACCATCATTAACTTCAATTAAGTTAGCTCGACCAACCCACGATCTCAATAATTCGAAAGATTCCTTAGTTGTTTTTGCTTTAAGATGACCAACAGCACAGTGTTGACATGATGGACCGCGACCACGCGTATAAGAACCTGTAATCCATTTTTCATCAGGAATAGATTCAAAAAAATTATAAAAATCTTGAGGTGTTTTAAGTGTTACTTTTTTCATTTAGTCTCCACTGAAACTGAAGAATTAATTCTTCTACGTTTAGTTTTTTTGATTTGGCACGAGCAATAAGTTTTTTCAAAGCTGCGGCTTCTTCGGGAAGGATTTTCAATTTCAAAAGAAATTTTACAAGATTATCATCGCCTGGACAAATATCGTACAACATAGAAACTTGAGCTTGCAATCTAGTACCATAGTCGTCAGTCATTATTTACACTTCTATTGATTTTCTTTTATTTTTCTCAAACTAAATTTCATCTTCTTCGTTGTGTCTTGATAACAATCAGGGCAAATTGTTTTCATGTTGCCAGCAAGAATGGCGTCGCCCATTATTTTCATATTCCACTCACGACGTTCTTCAAGTTTTTGTCTTTCGACTCTCCAAGCATTTTTTCCAACGTAATAAGAAAGATAAGCAATAATAATATTTGAAATTAGAATTAGAGAATATATCATACAATCTCACTAAATTCTTTATTATATTCGTACTCTGCTTCATTTCTTATAATGCGAATACAATCACAAGATTCCTGAACATCTCCAAGCTCATAAGATGCCCAAAGAAATCCTTTTCCATTACATTTTTTACAATCTTTTTGAAGAGAAAAGATTAAATCTTGAATTAATTTATTATTTTTCTTTAAAAGAATTTTAAAATTTTTATTTTCTTTTCTAAGGTTTCTAATTTGCTCTATTGTTTTAGAATTTTTCATTCTTCAATTCTTTCCAAGAAAATGTGGTACACGAGGTGAGACTTGAACTCACACGCTCAGAGAGCGACGGCGTCTAAAACCGTTGCGGCTACCATTACGCCACTCGTGCATAGTAAAATACTACACCATTTAAAAAATTACCACAAGAGGAAAATGCGGCCAGCAACAGGAATTGCTAAAGAGATAGTTATAAACAATACAAGTAAATTTAAATAAAATTCTTGCTCACTTGAAGACTTCGCACATTTTCGGCTTAGTGTAATAAAAGAAAACAACAACATTAAAGCATAATAAATTTGAATTTTATCCATCATGATATCCTTTGTTTAAATAAAAAAAGCCCGAAGAGGGATTCGAACCCCCGGTGTGGAATTCCAGTTTACAAAACTGGCGCAATCGGCCGCTAGTGCGATTCGGGCGTGGAGTTTGAGAAAAGATTTGAACTTTCATGAAGCAGGTTTGCAATCTGCTGCCTAGCCATTCGGCCACTCAAACATTTAAAAAAACGGAAGTTGTTCGGATTGAACGAACGAGGAGTTTCCTCCGAGATGTTAGCAACATCTTGCATTACCACTCTGCCAAACTTCCATATCAAAAAAATAAATTGCCACGCTTCGACTCGAACGAAGATCGTACAGCTTCAAAGGCTGGCGTCTTACCAATTAGACGACATGGCAATGGCGGTAGAAGCAGGACTCGAACCTGCAAGGGGTTGCCCCCGATAGTTTTCAAGACTATTGACTTACCATTAGCCTATTCTACCGTTGACCGTCTACTTCCGGCCCCTGTCATCACAACTTTCGCGAGGCATGTGACTCCTTTGATTGTTTTCGCATTTGGATTCTCAGCCAAAACTACTGCATCGCCCCTATTGACGTGCACTCACAAACAATCAATTCAAAAAAAACGTGCTAACTAATCGAATCGAACGATTTTAGTCTGATCTTCAGCCAGATGCAATGACCACACTTGCTCAGTTAGCATAACAATATAAAAAGCTTTTTAGGTTGGACTCGAACCAACATGCTGGGCATCACCGCCTTGCTCTACCGAAGCTGATTTTATATTTCATTGATACTTCCTAGGATTTCGCAATGAAACAGAGGCTTTTGAGCTACTAAAAAGATTGGAGCGGGCAACAGGACTCGAACCTGCAACAAGTAGTTTGGAAAACTACACTTCTACCATTGAAATATACCCGCTTTGTTAACATTTTAAAACTAAACTAATTATAACACAACAAAACAAAAAGTCAACTTTTTTTCAAACCCACATCAAATGTTGCGATAAGTAATATAAAAAATATCCCAAACCACCAACACAAGTGCAAACACCAATAAAAGCAAAAAAACTCTCTGCAGTTATAACAGACATTAAGCCGTGATGAATAAATGCCACCGAGCTATTCCTGTATCACTTTCAGTCTTTCAACATAACTGTCTTGAAGACGTGCAAACCATCCATTCCAAGAAGCATATTTACCCGCAGGAAGAAATCCTTCTTTTTTAAAACGTTGATGTAATTCATCTGCGTCTTTTTCATTATCGTGAACACTTAAAATTTCATGATAACCGTTTGTTGCGCTGAATGTTCCGCCATCTCGATAGCGGACGACAACCATCCAAACTTCATTTAAGTCTTCCATTTTTTCAACCGTTTTTAATTCAATAGTTTCTATATCAAAGCTATATGAATTTTTCGGTGGTTGTATATGAGCAGATATAAATCCTAATTCAATATTAGTATCTTCATATGAAGGCCACGCCTCATCTTCTTGGCCTTCACAGATGTCACCACCACTTCGTTCTTCGTTATATTGTAATGTATATGTTCATATAATTTAAATGGTGCTCCGAGCCGGATTTGAACCGACGACTTTTCACTTGTAAGGAGAACACTCTACCGCTGAGTTATCGGAGCTTGCGGATTATCCTTTTATTTCTTTTAATTCATCAAAAGCATCTACAAGATCTTTTTGAATTTTTTCTTTATTGTCTTTATTTTTAATAAAATACAATTCCCAAAGAATTTTTCCTTTATCGGATAAAGCTTTTACGTCTTCTGTCATTTTCTTCCATTTTTTATGGCCGATTCTCTCATAAACTGGATCTATTGGCATCCTGTCATTTTCAGCAACAGATGCAACAGCAATCAAAGTATCCCAAACTCCATATTTATAAAATAATGGATGTAATGGATTAATATCTTCAATGTCAAGATCAAATGATTCAGCACAAGCATAGCCAAAAACATCATTTAAATTCACTTTAATGCTAAAACTACAATTTAAAATTTCTTTTAAATTACCTATTTTATCTGGATCGTCTTCAAAACCATCTTCTGGTTTAAAAAACTTTTTCAATTTATTTAAGAAATTCATTTGTTCACAATTATAAATCTATCTTCATCTAAAATAGATTCAACAAGCGGTCTAACTTGCGTTTCCCAATCCAACTTACCATTACCACATCCAGGACGAGGAAGCAATACTTTTGGTAACAAGTTATCAATTTTTATTTCTTTCAATTCAAGACAACTTTTTTCAATCAACTTTAAATCAGCATCTTCCCACCAATTATGTTTGACAGGAAATGCATAAATACACACTTGACCAAGACCTTCAGGATAACATTGTAAAAAATTTACTTTATTTCCACTTTCTTTTATTTTTTTACCAAGCTGTTCGTCAATACCTAGAATTTTATTCTTCGCTTCTAGGGCGTAACCTCTACCCATAACAGCAGCACCATTTTTCTTCACGGTTCCATTTGTTGTAACACAAAGAATGACAGATTCATTTTTCTTTAATTCTTCAATTGTTTGATTTTGCCACAAATCACAATGAATCTCTATCATTTCAATTCCATTTGAGCAAATATAATATATATAAATGTTGCAAATCCACACATGACAAAACTAAAAATATGTAAAAATGAATGCATTCTATGTATGAATACTTCCGTAAATGAAAGTCCAAATAAAAATGTATTCATAAGTAAAAATAAAAAAGTAGATGTTTTCATAGATTTTTAAAAAATGGTGCGGCCGGAAAGACTCGAACTTTCTTGCCAATTAAGTAGGAGATTTACAGTCTCCGTGGGTGACCTTACCCTCAACGTCCGCATTGATTGTTACTTACTACTAGCACGTTCATCAAACCCTGTCAAAATAAAAGGTGAATGAGATACATCACAAATCCAAGGTCTATCAGATCCTTCAAAATTATTTAATATTACTTTTACTTCCCTTCTGTAAGCCAAGCTATAACAAATCACTGATTCGAATGCAGAAAAATAATAAAAAGATTTAATTAAACCATCTTCTGTCTGAAGATTACATTCGTTTGATTTAATGTCAACGGCCGTAAACTTTCCAACAAAACTCAAGTCCAAAGTATACCTCTATTTTTTATAAGTTTAATCAACATTTCTGTTTTGTCGTTTTCAAATCTTTTTTCTTCTTCAAAAGATGCACTGTAATAAGTTTCATTATAACTTGATTTGTTTTTGTTTTGCATCCACCAAAGATAAACTTCTTTCAAATCATTCCACATCTCAATTCTTTGAGTGTAGTAAAGTTTACTTGGATAAATACTTTCTGGGTTTGCGCCCAAAAGCTCTTTTTTTAGCCAAAAAAGCTCTTCATCGATTGATTCAATAACATTTTTTTTAGGAGAAAACTCTTCTTTTAAAAATTCTTCCAAAAGATAAAAACAAGCATGTTCCATTCTAGAGTCGGTATCATAATAGCCTGGCTTCAATCCTGTCTTTACAACATTATATTGATGATTGGGATTATATCTATGATTAAACCACCAATAAATTGTTGAAGGTAAATTTTTAATTCTATACCAAAGTTTCATTAAGCTAAATTTAGATTTTTGTTTTTTCATTTTGATGTTTTTTATAACAAGATTTTTAACATATTTGGGCGCATGCAGTTTCTTTTTGGTATATTTAAGATCTTTAGCCATAAATGTGACTCTCCCATCTTAATTATTCTTCTTCTATATATTTTTTGTTGTATTTTGCAAAAGCTCTATTGCTCTTTACGGCATGCCACGTCTTTCGACCGTCAGCAGCTATTACAATACCACGCATTTCTTTTCCAAAGCAAGCCCCGCCATCCAAAGAAAAACAGTTTTCAAAAGGCTCTCTGTCCTCAGGCTCGGTTACTTCGTGACCAAAATAAAGTTCATCACTTCCGTAATAAAAATCCCACCACATGCCAACATCATTTTTTTTATTTGTAAACTCTCGCATGTAAATATAGTTATCTTCATCTTTTTGATGTCTTACATCTTGAAATGGATGAATTCCTGCGTGAAAAACAAATTTATTTGTGTCAAATTCAAGCAATCTAGGAAGAGATTCAATAAACTCTCTTAATTTTTGTTGATTTAATGGTTTGGTTTGTTCTATTGTGTGACGTAAAGAGTGCGTGTTTTTAGTTTTACCACTAAGATATTTTAAAAATTTATTTTCATGATTACCACAAACAACGTAAGTATTATCTGTTTTCATAAAAAAATCTAACGTTTCTTTTATTTGAGGACCACGATCAATTAAGTCGCCAGTCGATATAAGAATGTCGCCGTTTTTCCATTGCATTACATTAAGTAATTGAACAAATTCATCATACATTCCATGAATATCTCCAACTAAAAAAACTTTTTGATTGTTGGTATTAATTTTTTTATGAATTTTATTCATGAGAATTCGAATCGTTATCTTAACACAAGACAGGGAGCGATGTCAAATAAACTTATCCTGGTATTTTTTGTATTTCAAAACCTAAATGCATCATTTTTTCCACTTCTAAACTCTTCAGACAAACGGATATGGTCCACAAATCTTTATCGGATGGCGAAACAACTAAGCTTGCTTTGTTGCAATTCTCTATTATTTGCTTGATTTGACTTGATGTAACATTTTTAATCAAAAAGCGTGCAAGCATACGAACTCCTTGTTTTACTTAATTTTCAAGAACAAAGACGCTATCCACTCTACTTTAATTTCATCATATTCCAACTTATATAAATCAAGATTTATAACTTCTCTTGTTTCAAGTCTTTTTTGCATATCAAAAAAATAAATTTCTTTTGGATAACTTAATGCCGTTCTAGATTTGAACGCATTTTTTAAATATGCAACATAAGCTTTCACAGTCGCAGATTGCGTTGCACCATTAAGTCGATACCAAAGATCAATACCTTCTTGACTGCCTGTAAATTTCCACTTCATTTTGTTCTCCTTTTGTATCGTTGCTTCCAATGATTTAACTGCTTAGATGTTTTTCTTCTATGACAATTAGCACAGAGAACATTACAGTTGGCGATTTCAGCCTGAATTGTACTTAGGGCGTAACCTTTACCAACAATATCTGCTATTTTATATTTTTTATTTCTTACATGATCAAATTCTAAAACAATAGGATCATCTTCCGAGCATGTGATGCAACTTCTGTCTTTTAGATATTCTGCAATGAATTTTCTATTTCTTGTAATACGACGCTTCAGAGACTCGTTCATTTAAGGCTTACTGCCTTTAATTTTTAAAAGCAGTTGATAAACCTTGTATGCATCTTCCGATGTGCCTTTAGAAATTTCTTCTAATTCGTTTTCTATTTCTTTTTGCTCTTCTATTTTTTGACGAAGATAAACTGCAAGATCGAGAATCTCTTCGTATGAATCTTTTAGAGAAGATCTTCCATTGAATGGCTGGAGGCCAACGCCATACTTCTTCTTGCCGAATTCATGCCTCTCCTCCATGTCTTTTATGACCAGAGGCCAAACTTCTTGTTTTTCATTTTTAATTGGAGGAGGTTGTGTGGGTATAAAATCTTTACTGCTTGACATTTTTTATCCTTTAAAAGAATATTTCTACAACATTCTTTTTTTGTTCTTCTTCTTTTTCCTTTCTTTCATCTTGTGCGTAAGGTATTGGCAATTCTAGAAATGGTCTATCTTCATTTTCTTTTTTTTCTTTAATCTTTTTTAGGAAATCAATCATCCACGGTTCAAGTTTTGACATTTTTCATTTTCCATGTAAGAATATGCCTTTGTAGATTGATTCATAGTATATTGTATTGATTTCACAAATTTTATATTTGTGAATATACACCACGTCTCGCGCTTGTTTGCATATACCACATTGATAATCGTACTGTCTAATCCCAGATACTTTATCAATAAAGTTAATACTGCCATACAAACCACAAAACAAACAATTACTTTTTACTTTAAGAGTTGAATTTGAAAGGTATTGTATAAAAGAATTTATTGAATTTGCAATTGATATTGCAGAAATTGTGTAATCACATTGTTTACATGTGTGTAAGCCACCAAGTGAAAAGTATTCAGATGATAAATTAAAACATTGCAAACAATAATTTACTGGTTTCACAATATTCATAAAAGTCTCTCTTTATAAATACTTTACAGATTATTCTTTATTCTCTTTAGTTGAATTTGCAATTTCTTTGACAGAAAGAGCTGAGTGTTCCTCTTCAATCAGGCGAAGAAGTTCTTCTGCGTCATCTTCGGATAGCTTCCCTTCAGCTTTAATATAATCTTTCTCTTCTCTTTCAGCTTTAAATTTCAAATAATTTGATATTATCTTATTGTTTTTCAAATAAAGCTCAACAAAACATCTCAATGTGAATTGCATCGAAGTGCCTTCGTTTAAGGTTTTTTCTTTAAAGCGAAGATATAAATGACGAGGAAATCGAAGTCTCAAATCTGCATTATTAATTAATTTTCTTGACATATTAAAATATTAAATCATTCTTTACTAATTCAGCAAAGCTTTGCCAAGCTGAATCTTTACTTCTAAATCTATGAGTAACATTAACGTGACTATTGTATGGGTAATCAATTGTAATTGTAGATAGTCTACAATTTCTTTGTTGTTCTTGAAATGAACGCCAACTTTCCAATTGAAGTGGATTGTCATCAAACAAAATATCGCCTGACACCAAATACTTCTTGTGTGCAAATATCATATTTTCTAATGGAAACCATGGCATATTTTTAGATACCCAACGTTTTTTATCACGTAAGGCAAAATCTGACATTCTTGGAGGCTGTGTTACAATAAACACACTACTAAATTTTCCAGATCCAGCAATGTATTCAAAAACTTCAGGAGCATTTCTGATTGCTGGCAAGTCAAAAAAGAATCCATCTTCTTCTAGAATTTTACTTAAAACTTCTGGTTGAGATACTTGCTTTCTCAAGTCCCAAGAAGTTAATGTTGATTCTTCAATGTGCTCTTTAGTTGCTTTAAAATATTTATCAAACCAAACAGGATGCATATCAACCAATATACTATCCATATCAACCAATAAAATCTTTCTCATATCTCCCTTTGTCGTTAAACTATTAATCTCTCAATTGATTCCATTGAACCATCAAACGACGGTGAAGATTCTGGAATATTTTGTGTTTCAATTTGAAGTGGGGCACGTTCTGGAGGATTATAATTTACCAACTCTTCTTCAGGCGAAAGAGAAGAAGTCCTCCACACCATAGAATCTGTATCAAAACGAATATTTTCAATTACTTCTTCCTGGTTATCTACTACGACAACCTCAGATGATAATAATGTTTCTTCTGAAACTGGGCCTACTGGCGTTGCATAAATTCTTCTTCTTGGATTACGATTTATCATTCTCAATAAATCTGCAGAAACTCTAACATAGAAATCTTCATCTAATGAAAATCCAAGTTGTCTATAACGTTCAGCTCTCGTAAGAGTATTATTTCTAGATGTCGTAAATAATACATTGTTAGTATACTTTAATTTCTTGAAATACAAATCTTCTATATCAGAGCGCTCAAACGCTGACAGTCTGCCGTTCTCGTATTTAAATCTTGTAATTGTAAAGTCAAATTTTCTAATTAAATCTTCAGAATTTGCTCTATTTGTAAATCCTACTAAATCGAGTGTATAATCAAATCCGGCTATTGCAAATTTACAATGTTTAGCTCTAGATTCTAGTAATGTAAATCTAGAATCATTCATGTAAAGTTGTTTTATTTGATCAAAGTTAGAAGAATTCTTAATAAAAACATCAATGTCTTTTATTGGAAGATTATGAAATAATCTAGCAAAAACGCCACCTGTTATAAAAGTATTTGTATCATCTAAAATATAACGCGACAAAAATTCTTCTGCAATTTGACATTGATTATTCCAGTGCAGTTCAACCTCAGATTCCAATATATGAAACGCTTCTGGTATCAAGCATCACCCTCGACCTTTATTTAATTGTTGCTTGATTTGCCAATAAGGATCATTTGGAGCATCAGGAATATCCTCCAATAAAACAAGACCGTTTTTATAAAGTTCAGAAATCATTCTTCCAGCAAATTCTTTTATATAACTTGCGATCTTTGGATCTTTCAAATCTTTATTTGCTGCCCTTTCAAGAATCTTTTCTTCTAAGACTTTCTTGGCAGATTCATCAAAGACAACTCTCTTGGTGACTTCAAGTGGAGTAAACGCAACCGATACATGTCCTGGCATCGTAGCTATGCCAGTATGATACAAATCAATTGTAATTAAATCTAATATGTCAATATGTTTAAGTGGATTTTGTTTCATTATGAAACTCCTCTGCGTGTTTAATACTCAAAGATTGCAAAGATTCAGCTTTTGCTAGAATGTTATTTGCTTCTAAAGCAAGCTGTAGATTTTCTAATCCAGTTTTCTTTAGAAGTAAATCCACAACCTTCACTAATTTTTCCATTTCATCTTCAGTAAGTGTTAAATGTAACATTATTCTTGTTCCTCATATACTTTTATTAGAGTAAGTAAATTTCTACAAACTCCATATTTTTCTGCTTCAATTGCAGAAATTTCTTCACAAATTGCTAATTGTTTTTTGACAGACAAATCATCACATTCTTGTTTAGAATAAAACAAGCTACTCAAAAAAACACCAAAACTAAAAGAAACAGAAAGAAAAAATATAAAAAGCAATAAATCATTAAAATTATTTTGCTTTTTAACATATTTAAAATTGTTATTATTTTTTGTTGTAGACATGTGGTGTTCCTTCTGTGTGACCAGCAGATGTAATTTGAATCATTTCAGAACGCTCTCTAAATTCTTTTAAGTTAAAAGCTCCAGTATAGGTCATTCCAACCTTTAAAGAATTAATTAATTTTTCTAAAATTGGAATAACACTTCCAACATATGGAATTTCCGCCGAAACTCCTTCTGGAATATATTCTGTTTCTTCTTTTGAAAAGATCTTGGAAGACTTTCGAGCTTCCGAAGAAGCCATCCCAGCATGAATTTTATATTCACGCAAAGTTCCAACCTCTTTCCAGACTGACCCTGGAGACTCATCAGTACCAGCTAACATTGATCCTAGCATAACACAATCAGCTATTGCAAGAGCTTTAATCATATCTCCTGATGATCGAATTCCTCCATCGGAAATAATAATGCCTTCATTATCTTTTAAATTTAAATGATCCTTAACTTTTCTAACTGAAAGAAGCGCTCCTAGCTGGGGCATTCCATGCCCTGTAACTTGACGTGTAATGCAATTTGCACCACTGCCTATACCAACCCTCACAAGATTAGCTCCAGCATCTATTAAACGATGATAGCCGTCTCCATTGGCAACATTGCCAGCCATTATAGCTACAGTTGAACTTTCTTTTCTAAGAAATTTACATGCGTCAATAGAAACTTTAGTATTTCCATTAGCAACATCAATGCAAAACTTGCTAACGCCCACATCCAAAAGAGCCGCAATTCTTTCTTTATAATCTCTTGAAGCTCCGACTGCAAAAAAAGGATGACGCTTTTTCTCTGACGCTAAGAAAGTTTTAGCAATTAACGCTTGCTGTTCTATTGTCATATAGCGATGAACAACGCCATCTCCATAATTTTCCATAGCAACAGACATTCTAGCTTCACATAAAGTATTCATTGGTGCAGCAAAAATAGGGCCAGCCAACGTATTGCTACCAAATGAAACTTTAACGTCTGGTTGTTTTCTAGACGTTACTTCAGAATATTGCGGGACTAACAAAACATCATCAAACGTCAAACCTTCTTCTTCAGAAAAATACATTCACTATCCTTTTTACATTAATTTTATTATTTTGCTATCTTTTGAAAGTGAATAGCCCCACTCATCATAATTCAACCCAAAAACAAATACGGAACCAGGAATCCATTCTTGAATTTGTCTAGGTCCAAATGTAAAACATTTGAATGTTACATCTTTATTTTTTTCTCCAGAAACAGTAATTGTATAATACTTTTTACCCTTTGGAGATGTTTTTTCAACAACTTCCTCTACCACACCCCAAACTTTTTGTCTAGGACCATCTTCTTCAAAATTATCGACGGATTCAATTTCAAATTCATCAATGATGGGTCTTAATTTTTGTAGAATATTAGATTTATCATAAAATCCTAAAACTTCTTTTTCTATTTTTATTTTTTCCATGTCAGTCCAATCAGGAACTTCATTGCAAGCCTTAATATATTCAGCCATATCTTTTCCTTTTTTAAAATCTTCCCAACATTCTTCAACAAATTCGAAAAATGCTCTATTGTGAATGAAAGTTTTATCAGAACCAACAAACTTCAAAGAAGATTCATCAGAAAAAGCACCTGCTTTAATTAGAGATTTAATGCAATTTTTATTTAATTTAGACCAACGAAACGATTCAGTTTTTGTGAAAAAGAAATCATGAAAAGAATTGATTTCATTCATATGTCTGTTGCTGACCAGTTCTTTTCCGCCTGCATCGCCAACTCCTTTTAGTGAATTTAAAGGAGGAATAAAAACATCATTAACGTATTGCCAAGTTCCAACTTCTGAATGTAGTGGGTCAACTTTACCTATTTTGTATCCCATACTGCGCGTAGTATTTAAAACTCCATGCAAAGAAGGATCTTTTTCAAGACAAGCTTTCAGCCATTGAATTGGATAATACGTAAACAACCACGCACACTGAAAAGATGTATACGCATACGCAATTGCATGAGATTTATTAAATCCGTACGAAATAAAACCCGCAATCTCTTCATCCCACAATTTTAGCGCGCGTTCTAGACTAACTCCGCCAGCAACACAGCCATTAATAAATTTTTCACGAGCCTGCTTTCTCTTTTCAATCAACTCTGGACCTAATTCTTGAGAAGGCTTCACCAACAATTTTCTTAATTGATCTGCTTCTTCAAGAGTAAATCCTCCAAGTTCATTTGAAAGTTGCATAAATTGTTCTTGGAAACACAAAACTCCACGACTAACTTTTAATAATCTTTTAATGATTGGATGTTCATTTTCAATTTTTTCTATATCAGCTTCCAAATAAGCTCTGTCAGCTTTACCAGACAGCGGTCCAGGACGAAATATAGAAGTAATAGCTGCGATTTCATGAATTGTTTTGGGTTTTGCTTTGCCAACAAAATCTTGTACTTTAGTTTCTTCAAACTGAAAGATGCTTGGAAAGTTCTTATTTCCGTAAACATTTTCATAAACCTTTTGATCGTCTTTTGCAATTGCACTCGGAGAAAGGAAAGTATCATAAAAATCCCAACAATCTAGCGTGCTAGGTTTTTGATTTCCCATTGTTTGCAAAATGTATTCAACGCATCTATACATAATTTGTAAAGTGGCCAGACCCAGAACGTCAAACTTAACCAAACCAAAATATGCAGCATACTGGGCAGTTATCCCTTCAGCAATTGGCGATTGGTCAATTTTCTTTGATTTAATAATCGGAACATGCGACTCAGCATCAGGAATAATTAAACATCCACCTGCATGCCTTCCGAGACTTTTTACTTCTTTATATAAAGCTTTAATGTGTTCTGTAACAGCGGGATACTTTTCTACATAAGCTCTAAATGTAGGAGAATGTTTTAAAGCATTTTCATAATTTAAGTCATAAAGTTTTTGATCATTATTGTTTTCAGCAAGAATTTTCTTTTTAGCTTCACTTTCAATTACTGCAGTAACCTTATTTGCTTCCGCAAAAGGAACCCCATGAAGTTTTGATAAATCTTTAATTAAAGATTTCAATTGAAGTTTATTATAGTTAGTAATTGCTAACACGTTGTCACTGCCGAAGTGATTTCTTAGCAACTCTAAAGCTCTATCTCTATCTCCTACGTCTGAGTCGATATCCGGCAAATCTTTTCTGTCAATAGAAAGAAATCTTTCAAAGATTGTTTCTTCGATAATCGGATCTATGTCTGTAATTTTAAGCAAATAAACAACTAGACTACCTGCTGCAGAACCACGTCCATTGCCAATGAACATTTCTGTTCTTGCTACGTCCAATATTTCTTTTTCTACAAGAAAATAATCTGCATTATTTTGCTTTTTGATGACCTGAAGTTCTTTAATGGCTCTATCAACGTATATTTTATTTTTATCCAAGCCTTTATCTTTGAGAGCTTTTACAACCATGTCTTGCAAAGATTTAAAAGAGCCTTTTTCCTTATTAACGTATTTTGAAATAGGAAGCTTTGGAGTTGCATCTGGCTTTACGTTTTCGCAAGCTTCATGAGCAATAACGTATGAGCGTTCAATGGCTTCTTTTATTAGTTGTTCATCAGAACATAGATTGTAAAACTCAGAATTCTTATATGCTTGAAAAATTTGGTCACCATTTTTCAAATATAAAGTACATTCAAGTTCAGACTCCTGCATATCAAGAATTTTCTTGTCTATTTCTTGCTTTTTTGTTTGATATCCAAGAAGCTTATAGATTTCGCGCGCTTTCCAATCTTCAGGACGTTGGTAGTGCGCATCTGCTGTTACAATTAATTTATAGCCAGTTTTTTTAGAATATTCAACGATATGATGATTGACAATCTGTTGTTCTGGAACATTATTAAATTGAAGCTCTAGAAAAAATCTATCTTTGCCAAAGACTTCCATCAATGGAAGAATTTCTTTATCATATCTTACATGCGCCTCTGCCATATTAGCGCTTTGCATTGTATGATAATTGAACATAGAAGCCAAACAAGCACTAGAGGCTATCAGCCCCTCATTGAACTGTTCAAGCATTCTAAAATCGATTCTAGGCTTTCTATAAAAGCCTTCTCTAAAAGACCTCGAAGTTAATCTGTAGAGATTCTTTAGTCCAACCGAGTTTTGTGCGAGCAAAACCAAATGATTTCTACGAAAGAATGGATCAAAATGTTTTCCTTTGGATTCCTTTTCGTTTTCAATGACAAGACCTTCTTCGTCAGAATCATCTTGCATTTCTACAAAATCAACTACGGGTTCTTCGACCACAATAATTTCATCTGTCTTTTTTGGTTTTGTTTTCTTCTTTTCTTTCTTCTCTTTGTTTTGAAGTTCTTTAAGTTTTTCTCTTTCTAACTTGAGCCTGTCCCATTCTGCCAATGAAGGCAAAACATAAGCTTCCATGCCGTAAATTATTTTTACAGGCGCTTTCTTTGCTCCATATTTTTTTTGATTGGCAGCAATAGAACCATATGCATTACAATGCCCATGATCTGTAATTGCAAAGCCGCCGGAATCTTCTCCAGCATTTTCCAGCATCCACTCAGCGTAATCACCAACATCTCCATATCCATCATAAACAGAATATGAAGTATGATTATGAAGAGAAAAAAACTTTAAACTCATTGAGCTTCCTGCGTTTCTTTGAGATAGTGAGAAGAAATATTACTATCAGATATACAAATAATTTCTCTTTCTTTTTTAAAGTAAAGAGTTCCATACTTATTATGTTTATTCATATTATCCCAATCCAATTCTTTTCCTACGCACATAGAAATTTTTTCTCTGCCTGATTTGCCCATCAATTCTTTGTGAGAAAAATACTTGCCAGCCAACATCGAACTTGCATTTCTTATGCAATTTATTTGTCGGCTTGTCATATAACGATGCGTATCGGCAACATCAGGAAGGGAAAAACATCTTGCATCAAAAGATATAGAAAAATTATAAGATTTCAATAATGCTGAATACATTTCCATGAAACTTGTAGTGGATTGCGCGGCTGAAACGGATACAATCTTTTGTACATTTCCGCCAAACCACAATTCAGAATTTTCTTTATTCTTATCAGAAAAACAAACAGAAACTTCGTCGCTTTGCACATATGCCCATATTGCACCCTGCACTTCCTGCAGTAGCTTCTGCGCGACAGCTTTCATACATAGATTAAAATTTTCATCAAAAGGGTATCCTGCAAATTTTTCTTTTGTTAGTTTAGAAAAGTTTTTTCCATCAACACGAAGAATCGCATATTGCTTTTTATTTAAAAAATTTTTAAATTTATCTTCTACATCTTTAAAGTAATCACTTTCCTCTATGGACATTGATCATCCTTTGAATATCCCAAATGAAATGAGATACATGTCAAACATAACAAAATTATTGAAAAAATTATACGTTCTATTCTAGAATCTTTAAATTCTTCTAAAAAGATTGCTGGTGTTAAAAACGCAAACAATAAAAAATAAATATTGAAACATATTTTATAGAATGTATAATTTTTCATTTATGAAATTTATAAGTTATTTACAGCCCACTCAGCCAACTCAGAGCGAACGCTCTTTAGAAAGTTAACATGGCCAACTAGAGGGCTTGCTTTACCTTTTTCTACAAAATTTGTCAAGTCAAGAAGTCCTTTCTCAAAACGTTGAGCTGGATCTCCCAAGAGAAAAATTCTACAATTATCAGCGGCGCGTGTTATGATTTGCTTAATGATGTCCATCGTTAAATTTTGAATTTCATCTATAATCATTATTGAATTAGAAATTGAACGACCTTGAATGTAAGTTAAAGGTGTTATTTCCAATTTTCCTTCTTGAATCATTTTTTCAATAACTTCTTTATTCATTCCACATTTTTCGAAATTATCATAAAAAGCGCCAAGCCAAGGCGTCACTTTCTCTTCCATAGAACCTTTGAGAAAGCCAATTTCTTTTCCAACTGGTGTCATACTTTTTGCAATAATGATTTTTTTAATATGACCCTTTTTTAAGGCGTGACAAGCATTAGCAATCGACAGCAAAGTCTTTCCAGATCCTGCTGCGCCAAGAAGAGTAACTAATGGAATGTTAACATTATTAAGTAATTCAAAAGCAATTGTCTGCTCAGTGTTTAATGGTTTAATTCCATAAGGAGCATGATTTTTTATTTGATGAACATAATCTCCTTTTACAATACCATGCTCTTTGACTTTGTTGCCATCAGTGGCATTTTTAAAAACGATACCTTGATTTTCAAAGTATTCACCTTTTGGCAACTTAGACAAATGAATCTTTTTTTCTTTTGAAAAAAAGTCATTCCATGCTTCAAAATTTTCAATAACTACAAGTCCTTGATACAATTATTTATCCTCCGAGATTAATGTTAACCTCATTTCTAAAGCAGTATATTTATTTTTATAATATTTTTGATGCGTTTGATGTTCTTTGAATCCAAGTTTTGTTAACAAACTTAGACTATAATCAAGCGAAGCTGGATGCACTATCTTTATATATTTAATTTTTGAATATTCATCATTGTTTTCTAATAGCTTGCTTGCTTCCTCTATAACATAGTTGAGCATAGACATGCAACGTCCTTGAAAAACTGAATCTAGTTGTGTGAAATACGAATAAATTTCACAATATCTTTTCTCTTTCCACTCATTTTCATAATGAAAATTATAAAGTATGAAAGATTGCGCAGATGTTCTTCCAGTCTTGGCTGCAATTGCACCTTTACCAAAGAGTTCAACATACTTGTGAATGCCAGGTTCGTATTGTTGACTAAAAGCTACGCTACTTTGCACCTTTAGCCACTGTAGATCTTGTAAGCTAAATGGGTAAATTTGATGTATTTTTTTTTCAATCACTTCAACTCTTTTGTGCGAACTTTCGTAGATGAAAGATTCACAATTAATCTACCGCTACCATATCTTTTTTCATCTAAATAAAAATATGAACATAAATCGTCTTTATAAAACTTTAACGGCATAAAATGTTCAGAAAAACAAACAATTAATTTAAGTTTTCTTAAATTAATATGCATAAAAAAAGCATTATTTATTAAAAAATAACTTCCATCAGCATGTTCAATAAAAACATTCTTCCGAAATCTTTTGTCAGTTGCTAACAAATTTGTATTATAGTTTCTAGCTAACGTTTCTGCATCCTTAAAAGAGTTTACCATGCTTGTGTGGACGTCCTTCGTTGTATTTCATTTTATCAACAATGGCTTGACCCAGTCTCATGTCATTTTCGCCAGCATAATTTAAAATTCTAATAACTACATCACTCAATTCCACCAAAAAATTTGAATGTTGCGGCAATTTATTATCAGGAGGATTGCCGTTTCGCAATGCTTCCATCGCTTCGGCTAATTCGCTCACCATCAACATTAAACATTCACCATCATTTCTTTTTTCGTCGCAAAAACCTTTAGCCTTTGCATTATCGAATGCTCTCTTTTGAAAGAGTTCAATCAATTCAATAAATTCTTTATCCATTTTATTTATTTCCTTTTCAATCTTCAGATTGATTATACAATAATCTTATCAAATCATCTATCGAGGAAGCTCCAGTATTTAATAATTCTAAAGAGCCACCATGATGTTCATTTTCAAATTCTTTTCTGTATTGTTTCCAGCCAACAAAATTTCCAATCTTATGCGGCTTCGATAGAGCTTGCGCGCAATGTTCAAACGGACTCCAATGCCCAGACTCCTTAAGACGATCATGCAATTCAATATCTTTTTCAAAATCTCTTTTGCCATCATGCGTCAAATATGAAACTCTAGCGCATCGTCCAGTAGAAATCTTTTTAAGAAAAGCATCAATATCCATCCCCTTTCCTTTAGTAAAAGAATCATATTGTTGTTGAGAGGCGGTTTCAATATCTTCTTCGCCAATCAATGGCAAATGCCACTCTCCAGCAGCCAAAGGAGTGGGCGTGTTTGATTTATATTTTTGCAACATATCATCAGAAACCCACTTTATTTCTTGTTGTGCGTCTGGATGGCTTCGTAAAGCGAACCAATTATCAAATTCAGTAGCCGTTAAAAGAACTGTAATAAACATCCACGGTTCAGTTATGCGATTTACAATTTGTTTATGTACACCTAAAGAAGAAAGCTCTTCCGCTTGTTTGACAGCATAATCTCTAGCATCCAACCAAATTTTAATTGCTTTCTCTTTATAATCAAAAGACAATTCTTCTTTTGCTTGCATACCTGCTTGATTTTTTCCCCAAAAAACAGGAAGCGCAGGGTCAGTTTTTATTTTTTCCAACATTTTAGAAACTGGTATCGCTCTAGAACTAGCAGAATTTCTACTAAACAAGCGATGCGTCATTAATTCTGCATGAACAAATCTAGGATAAGTTAATTCCCACGTTGTAATTCTTTTTCCTGTTGGCGCAATAGAGTCCAACAGAATTTTTGTTTGATACATTTAAAATCCTTTTTATTTTATTTTTTTCCAATTTTCTGTTTCAAAATTTTCTTGAAAAAATTGATATAAATCTTTAGGTGTCATTGTTCCAGGTTGCAAATTAGTTACTTTTGCAGCATTTAAAATCAACAAAACGAAATCTACGCAAATTAATTTTCTTGGATCTTCCGTGGGATCTTGCAATTTTCTTTTCATCCATCTAGAAAAAGCAATCACCCAAGCCCAAGCGAACAATCTCCATCTATCATATTCCTTCCCAAGCAGCGAGAAGTTTTTTCGAATAGAATAATCTAAAAGCTTTGCCTCTATTTCAAATTCAGCAATAATTTGATTGTCTGCTTCAAAAATTGGAGCATGAACTACACACACGCCAGGATGTTTATCTGAATGAAGAATTAAAGGAACTCCAAGAAATTCATCTTCTATTCTAAGATAGACATGGCTTACTTCTGATTTTGTGATTATTCTAATTGCTTTAGAAATGAAAGTGTTTGTTCTTGAAAACCCAACGCGTACCTTCATGATGATAATTAGAAAGAATTAACTTAAAGAATTTATTTTTTCAAATACTAGCTGCAATAAATGATTTCCAAGAATAGCGGAAGTTGATAGCCCACTTGCTTTCATGTGTCCGCCTCCTCCAAAATGCTTGGAAATAAGAGAACAATCAAAATCAGACATGGCACTTCCTCTTAAGGAGATAGAGTTTCCTCCAACTAATACGACAGCATCCAAATTAAGCTCTGGATCTTCGCATAGAGCGTTTCCAGTAGTTGAGATATACTTAGCCCCAGACACAAATCCAATACGTCTCATTTTGCCTTGTAGCTCTTTTGTGAGGATATTGTTTTTAACTTGTTTTTTCTTTTCTAGAGCTTCTTCTTTCATTTTTTCTTGCTCTAGTTCTAGCAGCCACTTCTCATGATCGTTTAACTCACTTTTATTTTTTCGATTTATAAATCTATCAATAAACGTTTTTTGATTATAGAAACCATGCATCGCAGCAAGATTGTCACCTTCTTGATAATTCTTAATCCAACGATCAAAATCATCAACATAATCAATATATTTTTCATCGTTTTGAGAAACGATAACACCAGAAAACTGCTTCTTAAGAAAATTAAAGAGCAGTTTTGAGCCACACTCATTATTTTGATCATCAACCAAACACCAAGAAAGTTTCTTCAATGGAAAGGCTGTTTTGTGATGATCAAGAAGAACAATTTCTAAATCTTTTTCCTTTGAAATTTCTTCTGCAAATTTCAAAGAAATTGATACATCTGCAATTAAAATTTTCTTAAAACCTTTTTCAATGATTTCCTTGAGAGACTCATCTGTCTCACCATGACCAGGATTAGAGAAAAAAACATTTTCTCTTGTTCCGCCGAACATTGTAAAAACAATACAACAAGCAGATCCATCTGGACAGTTTTTATGAGTTAATAAAGCATATTCGTTTGTAAGCATTTTTTCCTTTTATATAGAACAGGTGGGATTATAACATGAGGACGAGACGGATGTCAAACGAGTTTTTATTAAATTATAAAAAACTTTCATATTCAATATCATAACGTTTTTGTAACAAAATTCTTCGCTTTGTTTCTTTTGTTACTATAAGCCGACAATGCTGAAACAGCGTTTCGAATTCTAAATCACTTTTCATATAGTTACAAACATCACAACAAGGAACACAATTATTAATAATGTATCCATTTTTAGAATTAACTCTATCAACACCAGTAAAATTCTTATTTGTAGAAAAAGAATCACAATAATAACACTCTTTATTAGTAATGTTACTAAATTCATCTAAAGTTAGCTCAAAAACCAATTTGCGTTTCTTTGCATCAAATTTATATTTATAGAATCTTGCTTTTAATGTTTGAGAATATTTTAAATTTCTTTGTCTTACAATTTTATTAATTTCTGGTTTTCTGTAGCTCTCTCTTCTTTTGCTGTTAGTGCACTCTCTACAATATGTATAAAATCCATTTTTCCCATCTTTATGTTTTGGAAAATCCAAAATTGAAATTTCTAATCCAAATTTTTTACAAAATTTATTTCCACATTTTTTCATTATTTTATCGGACACATTCCACCTTCACATTCTAAGTTTTCTAAAGCTCCATCATTAATGTCATCCATATTCATATCTTTTAATTTACTCATATTTTTTTCATATTTTTCTTTATTTATAGCTTCAATAGGAGCTTGTTTGAATCCATGTTCATTATGACATAAGAAACTTATTGTTTTTAATTCATCAATATTTTCTTTAAGCCATTGTTTTATTTTATATATTTCTTCTTTTTTATAATAAACAGTAACAGAAACTGATTGATCTGCCCAATGTTTCTGAGCCATTTTTAATACATCTAATTGTTTCCATGTATCAAAATCTTCATCAGCACAAGGAACATTATTTTCCATAGCACAGTAAAAATCAACTACTAGTGTATTAAAATCTAAACCTCCATCTAACTTCTGAACTGGTTCCATATAATGTCCCGCTTCTTTCAGAAGCGGGATTAGATCATCATTTGCTGCAAACCTAACTCTTCTTATGTAATATCTTGAAAAGGCTGCATGTATACCAGAAGTACAGTCGCCAAGTAAAGATAATGTTCCTGATGGTTTGATTACGGTTGTTCTAATACTCTCAGGTATATTAAGTTCTTTAGAATAGGAAATGTTCTCCTTTTGAATTTCTTCATATACTCTATCTAAAATATTTGAATTAAATAATTTTGATTGTAAACATCCTGTTATTCCAGTGCCTACTCTTCTGTTTTTCTTTACAACAATATCATTTTTTTCATTATGATACTTTTCACAAGTAACTCTTTTGCCCCATCTATGCATTAATTTTGCAGCTTCAATAAATTCCTTTTCATCACTTAAACGAGGAAGAAATATTTCCTGTAAGTTACATGGTTCACCATTTTCAAGATTGGCTTCCCCGCAAGGATTAACAATTTGAGCATAATCTTTTTTAAGTTCGCCCATTCTTGCAAATTTATTTATATTTTTTAAATTAACAATGCCAAAAGCTTCTCCTTGTTCGTATGTTTGCCAAAACAAAGGATGTAAATCTTCAATGTCTGAACAATTTACAGAAAAATTAGCCATGGCCCTTTGAGAAGGGACAACATTCAGATCCCATCTTTTAGCTTTTAAATAATCCTTATCCCAAGGATCTCCAAGAATGAGAATAGCAGATCTTCTAACGTTTCCAGAAACGACCAACTCCCCAATGCAACATAAAATATCAGCAGCATCCAAAGGTCTAATAGATTTACCTTCTCTTCCTTTGAAGACTTGACAAATTTTGTCTACAAAAATATGAATAGGTAATGGACCAGAAGACTTTCCTCCGAAACCTTTTATTGGTTCACCAGCACCGCGAACACAAACAGTAGAGTAAGAAAATCCTTTCCCTGAAAGGAAAAAACTCTCCATTATTTTTTCTGTCAATCTATTCCATCCTTCTCTGCTGTCTGGCACTATAAAATCTGCATCTTTTGTTTCTTTATTTACAATTTTCACGTCTTTTTTTATTTTTGGCAATTTAGATACATGTTTATATTCGACTGACATTCCTACGCCACCGCCAAGCATCAATAAATCTTGAGCCATGATAAAGTTAGTCCAATCGTCAGCAACGGTACCCCAACAATTATTTAATGCTGCGCCACCTAATTTTTCATGAGCTTCAGTTCCAGAAAACCAAAGACCTCGGCCAGCAGGCATCGCTTTTCTGTTTAATAGAAATTCAAATAATTTATTTTTTTCTTCTTCGGATACAGAAAACCCTCTAATGTTTCCACTAACTACTCTTTTTACTGTATCTTCCCATTTCTCTTTTGTTCCAAAATCATTTCTTGAATACGTTCTTTTATATACTACTTTTGATAAGCTACTCCATGCAGACAACATTTATTATTAATTCTCCTTTTGATTTAAAATTGGGGTTATATAACTATCAATTAAAACTATCTTCAGTCTTTGTTTTTACAGGAGACGAATTTTTAAATGACATAAACTTTTCTCTAAGCTTGGCTTTATAATCTTCTTCATTTTCCGAGTTGGGATGTTCAGAATTAGCTGCCAACATTTGTATTTTAGATATTGCTGTATTAATCAACATAGGAAACTTCATACCATCAGGACCAAGCCGACTTTTAGCATTAAATATATTTCCAACATCAGGTGTTGGAGAATCTTTTTTGCGAGCCATCGTTAAAAATAAATCTGAAATAAACAATTTATTAATACATTCTGAGATGTGCTTTCCTGTAACAACATCTGCATCCATACCTTCTCTATTAATTTGAGTCACAGTCCAAATTGGAACATTGATTTCTTGCGACCAAGAACGCAATTCTTCGTAAACTTGTTCTTCATTTAATCTCTTAGCTTCGTAATTTGAAGTTGACTTAAGAAGATCAGCATAATCTACAACAATTAAATCTGGCTTGATTCCTCGCAGCATGACTGAATTGTAATGATTTTGTAAAGTTCTAACGGATGCTTTTTTGGTAGGATAAGACTTAATAATAATCTTACCCTTGACTTTATCATTAATGGCCTTTTGTACATTTGCTTTATGTTCAGCCAAATTATCTAATGGAATTTCACTAATTCTAGAATCGTATCTTTGGCCAACTTCAATATCTCCAAGTTCCAGAGTATAATGAATGACATTATACCCCAACATTGAAGCATGTGCGCCAATATCAACCAATGCATGCGACTTACCAACTCCCGAACCTGCTGCAAGCACACATAGTTTACCGCCACCTGGGCCGCCCTTTGTGACCTTATTTAATTCTTCCCAAGGAGTTGGTATAGGATGATACTCTTCACGTTCCAATCTCTTTTCTAGATTTAATTCATATTCATGTCCAATGCTTTTATCTGTACCCGCCTTTAGAGCGTTTTGAATTTCTGTAATGATATTTTCATACTTAGATTCTTCCAGCAAAGAAAGAGATTGGTCGAGAGCATACGCAAGTCTTCTTTTTTTGCAAAACTCTAAAGCACTTTCTTTAACGTATTCAATATCTCCAACTGCAGCTTCTTGTTTGATTTTTAGCAGATACGTAGCAACTTGCTCACGCATCAAACCATCTTTCACTTCATCTCTCAATAAAGTTGCCAACAATTTATAAGAAGGAAAGCTTTTATATTTTTCATAATATGAAAAAAGGTTACCAGTAATTTCTTTCAAATATAAAATATTAAAATAATTTACATCTAATACATCAAGCATTTGTTCAGCAAACTTGTGGTCAAATATCAGGGCTCTAACGATTGTCTCTTCAAAATACAAATTATTTTGAAATTTAGCGGCGGAAAACTCTTGCATTATATATTTCTCTCCTTGAATTCTAATATTCTAAATGAATGCATGAAACTATCACTTATTGTTGTAATTCCATCTTCCATCATTTTCTTTTTAAAAGACGTACTGTTCATAGTAGATCTTGTTTTTACCATTTCAATAATACTATTAACACTATTGGCGCTCACCAAAGTAGTATCAAGTCGCATAACTTTATAATTGTCTTCAATTATATTTTTATTTTCAATAATATTTTTTAATATTTTATCTTTAGACGAAGCACAAAAATCAAACATTTCTTCTAATGTTATTTTTTTGTTTTCTTTTATTTGTGGAAAAGATTTTAGTAATTTTTTAAATCCTAATCCTTTAACGCCACTCAAATTATCTGACTTATCACCAACAATAGATCTGGCTAAAACAAAATTAACTGAATAGACTCCGAACTTTTCTAAAATATATTCATCTTTTACAAATGTCTTATAAGACAAACTATACATACTAATTTTTTCGTCACTTATCATTTGAAAAAAATCTTTATCACTGGATGCGATAGTTTTATGTTCTTCAGAAAAATATTTACATAAAAAAGCAATACTATCATCAGCTTCAATGTCAGGAACGCCAACTTGATAAACTGGAAGATCTTTTAAATATTCTCCCAATCGCAATCTTTGTTCTATTTTATTTTTTGTTGGATTGTCTAATTCGAATTCAAAATTTCTATTTAATCTTGTTGGCTTTCTTCCGTCTTTATATGTTTCTATAATCTTTCTACGTCTTGCAGAGCCGCCTTCAGCGTCCCAACATAATATAACTTTTGAAGGATTACATAATGACATTATTTTATTTAAAGATATCATAAATCCAACCACTCCACCATTTGGATTTCCGTGTACATCCAAGTTAGGTCTTGCAGCATAATTTCTTAAAAATAAATTGGTGGCATCAACTATGAGGATGTTACTCATTCTTTCAATCCTTTTTGCTTTAGTTGCGCCAAATAGTTTGCTTCTCTTAGCAAAACTGCCAACAATGGTTCTCTATATTTATAAGAAAAATTTGCCTCATCAGCAAATGAGTCTGTTAACAACAATGCCAACATTTCATTTTTTTCTAAATTTATATTATATTGATTACAGAAATTTAAAGTTCTGTGAGGAATTCTCATGTAAGAGATTTTAGAATTAATTTCATAATTAATTCCTTTTTCTAGTTGCCATTTCTTTTCTGTTAAAATGAAATACTCTTCATTTTCATCTCCAATTTTTCCAAAGTCCATTAAGAAAGCAACTTTAATCATTTGTTTTTTTGAAATGGTGGTATCTGGATATAACAGAATTAAATGATTTAAAACAGAAAGTGTTTTAATCGCATGAGCACACAAACCGCCCGGAAATGAATTGTAATATTCATCAGCAGTAGACGCAGGACAAACTGCGTATCTTTCTTTGTAATCTTCAAAAAGCTTTATTAGATTTGCATCTTCGGTCATTTTTAGAAATGACAATGCCTTTTGGAAATTTTTATTAATTTCTTCTTCACTAAAAATCATTTTTTCCTTTTTTTATTTAAATTGGATTTTTCATCCAAGATGGTTCTTTTTTAAATGTTGCAGGTCTATTTGCGGACGCTGGACCACGCGTACCATTAAATTTCTTTTTATAATCATTGAAGAGATTTAACGCCTTACCTTGTAGTTGTTGTATAAACCTTCTTTCTGAAGGTGTCAATACGGTTTGTACTTGTTTGCCACTTTCTATTTCAGCTTGTTTTTGGGCAAGCGTTTTTAAAATTTCATTTTCATTTTTTCCTTTACCTTGCTGTCTACTTGTTCCATAAAAATAATGCTCCTGCTTGCCCAACATTTTTGTAGAAGGTTGAACCAATCTAGCATTTGCAATCTTAGAAGGATCATATAAGCGATAAGGATCCCAACTGCGGGGCATAATGAATGGCCTTATTACTCTTAAATAGAAATCATGAGGAGAAAGCATGGATGCATTTCCTGCTCTAGAAATGATATTATCAAATTCATTTGCTAATGCGTTATTTTTTGCATACATATTTTCAAGATATTTTAATTCAAATCCAGGATCAATCATCATTCTTACGATGTTAATTTCATCGGCAGTAAGATAATTGAAATTCAAAGCATGAATAAGTAATTTCATGCCATGTTTTGGCGAACGCCAACCTGGATGTAGAATTAAAGTTTGAGGATATTTATCATGCACTTCCTTGCCTAGATAACTAAATTGTACAAGGTCGCCGATTTTAAATTGCATGATATATAAGTATGATTAGTTTTAGTATTTTCCAGCTAAATCTTCTTTAAGTTGCTCAACTTCCATCAAAGATTCAGTATCGATTTCAATTGTTTCAGGTTTTCTTTCGAAGCTAACAATCATGTGATTCTTAATGATTCCAGGAATAGCTTTAGAAATCTCAGGATTTTCTTTTAAAAGATCTGTCCAAGCATTAATGCTACCTCTAAATTCATACTCTTTTCCATCAGGAAGTGCCAAAATCTTATTGCCCTTAGCTGGCCCTGTAATGTACCCAGAATCCTTTAGGAATTCGAGCCAAGAAATTTCATTTCCAATGCCCCAATCATAATAAAGAGGAAATTCAACTTCTCTAAAGTTTGGTCCAATTTTATTTTTAAAAACCTTCGCTCGCGTATTAACGCCAATAGTCGTCTCAGTTTTTGTATCTTTAATTTGTCCAACAGATTGAAGTTTAATTCTCAAAGAAGCATAAAATGGCAAAGCTTTTCCGTGAGCAGTAATTGTTTTATCACCAAAAGCCATAGTGGCAATCTTTTCACGAATTTGATTTATACAAATCAGTGTAATTTTTCCAGTATCTAACGCTTCAATGATTTTTCTCAATCCTCTACTCATAGCTCTAGCTTCATTTGCCATTTGATAAGGATCTGTATGTTGAGTCTCTACATCTCCCTTACCGACTGTTGCAGCTACAGAATCCCACACAATCAAAACTGGAATATCGTTATTCTTAACGTGAGTTCTTGCAACAACAATAATTTTTTCAATAAAAGCAAAAACCTCTTCGATGTTTGAAGGAATCTTCTTTGGCTGAAATAACCGCTTGTAATCGATTCCCATTCTCTCCATAAAGACTTGGTTGCCTGCTCTTTCTGTATCAATATATACGCAAAACCCTCCCATCTTTTGGGTGTTTGCAATTGCATGATATGCAAGAAGAGATTTTCCAGATGCTTCTCCTCCTGAGATTTCTATAATTCTTCCCATGGGATATCCGCCATTTTCCACATTAGCAATAGCGTAATCTAGAATATCACATCCAGTAGGAATATACCCTTCTACTTTATTTCCTTCAAACTTACCCAGCTCAGCTCTAAAAATTTCAAGCAAAGCGTCAACGTTCATTTGCGGTTCATTTTTTTTCTTTGGGGCCAACTAAATCACCTCCTCTTTTTAAAAATTTACTAAATAATTGATTATCATTATAAGTTAATGTTACCAAATTTCCTTCTTCAAAAGAAGTCACATTAAATCCAAAATTAAAATTTAATTCTTCAAGAAATTTTCCATATGGATGGGTTGTTTCAGTTTCTTCTGCTTTAGTCTTCCAGAGCTTTAGCAAATGCGTCTTCAATGTCTTCGATACTTCCAGTAGACTTTTCATCATCATCTTTCTCCTCGTTTGCTTTAACTGCTGCGCCCTTCGTAGTTTCACTTCCATTTTCTTCTGTCAATTCCATCCACTCAGCTAGTCGTGCAGATATTTCTGCAGTCGTTAGAGGTTTAGCTACAACAGAAATGTCTGGAGTGTCTGCAAGAATTTTTTCTCGAACTTTAGGATCCGCATGCAAAGGTGTAGAAGCTTTTCTAATTTTCATAGAAGTTTTTTGAAAGTCAGATGCTCCACCTACTGGCTCAAGTTTCAAAAGAACATCTGAACCTTTTTCGATATCCATAAACTCGCCTTCGTCTTCGCTCAACAATGCTTCTATAAATTCTGCATACATTGTTTTTGAAAAACCATACCACTTTGGTTTCTCTTCGTCAGAGCGATCAATCAAAGCACCAAAATATCTTTCTTTTGGCATCAAGGATTTGAATGTTGCCAAATCTGCAGCGTCTTCTTTTTGTTTTGGATCTTTCTTCTTTCTCAAAGAGAAAGCGAAATCGCAGATAGGACATTCTTTTCCATATTGCAAACGAGGACAAATAATTGGACCCTTTCCAATATTATAATGAAGAAAAAGTTCATAGAACGGATCTTCAGCATTTTTAGGTTGATAAAATCTAACCGTTGCTTGAGTGCCATCTTTTGGTGGTGACCATGTTTGTTTTTCAAATTTCCCTGTTTTATATTGCGGATTCTTAATTTGTTCTAATTTTTGCTTAAGTTTTTTTAAATCAATTGACATATATTTATTTTACTGCTCCTTTTTTTATTTTTTTAATAATCCTACAATCTTATTTTTTAAGTTGTTGGAATTTTAACAATTCATTAAGTCTCTTCTTAGGAGACGATAAACCGCTCAACATTGTGTAAATGACGAGCTTTTCTTTTTCTGATTCATAAATACCGCGAAAGACAGTTGCATTTCCCGTAACGTTGGCTAATGTGTCAAATCCTGACTCTAAAGAGTTCATAAGTCCCGCAACATTATTTAACATATTTTCAGAAGCAGTTGCAATACAAGCTGCTGTAGAAGCTGTCTTTAAATCAAATCCAGTACACAATAAAGTTCTTTCTAAATTATCTCTAATGGCTTTTGAAACATCATTACCGCTTTCAACTTTAGAAAGAGAGTTGAGACCCATTATTGTACATCCACCAGATGAAAGAACTTTACTATAATCTGTTGGATCAAATGTTGTTGGATTTCCAGTTTTTGTTGAAAGAACATTGAAAACATGAAATAATCCAGATACTGTTGCATTCACTGTTGGCCAAAATTGATTTACAGTCAAATTAGGATATAGATTTTTGATTTTATCATTATCAAATATAATCAAGCTTCCAATTTCTTTCTTGTCTGCCATATCACACAAAGACGTTGCCAACGCATGAGCATTTGAAGCAACAACTGGAGAAGCACATTCGCCTGAAGTTGGTAACGTTAGAACTACTCCGACTTTAGAATCAACATCTTCCACGCCAAGATATGTTAAATATCTTTTTGCAACAGAAACTAGCGTTAGACAACTTCCTCCACCAGAGCCACCACCACTACCAGCACAAATTAAAATTCTATCAACTTGTCCAAACAATTCTTGCAATTTTTCCAAAACTGTTTGTGAATTTTTTTCTGCAGCCTCTCTACCGCGCTCCATGTCTTTTCCGGCACCACCAGCGGTGCCAGTATCAAAAAGAAGTTTTTGATTGTCTGGAAGGGTTTTAAGGCCATTTAAATCATGTTCTGCAGTATTAACTGCCAAACATTTCTTATATCCCAACTTATGGAATGATTCCGCCAATCTTCCGCCGCCTTGACCCGTTCCAATGACTCCAAATACTACAGAGCCACCAGATTCATCTTTAATTGTTTTATCTTCTTGCGTTTGATTCATTGCCTCTTCTAATTGGTCTAGAGGAAGATCTGGAATGTCTACCATGTTACTTTCGTTCTCCTTTTTTTCTTTAAAATTTAAATTACTTAATCTACTAGCCACGTTTAACTCTAATGATTTTTGCTTCCATTTTTTATGATTTATGTAAGTCATTCATTTCAGCAAAATTGATTCCAGACTTTACCTCAACTGGGAATTTAAAGTCAAGTAGTTTTTCGCATGTATTTTCCATTTCTTCTTTAATATAAGAAACTAATTCAAGTTCTGCTGAAATTCCCATACAATCCGAAGAATTGGTATCAATTGAAAATACAATGCAATCATGAAATGGAAAAAGAATATGAATTGGTGAAGACTGCAAACAAAGACGATACACTGCACTACATACTTGAAACATCAAGTCAGTTTCGCAAGAACTTATTATATTTTGAAATACAGTTCCTTCAGGTTCATTTTCATGAAAATACAAAGGTCTGCCAAATGCATTTTTTACACAAATATTTTTGCTTTTTTCATGTAATAATTTTTTATTTCTCAACAAAGAAGAGCACATTGAATCAAATAATTCATGTTTGCGGGAAGAAAACATCCATGAAATTAAATCTATTTTGACTTCATCTCTAGAGCCAGGAAAAAAAGAATATATATCTTCTCTCCAAGACATTTGCTCCTTCAATTCTTTATCAGCATAAAGGGCGAACGCTATACGAGGTTGAAAATTCTTATAATCGAATTGATATAATCTTTGATTTTCGTAAGGAAGAATGCAGTCTCTGTCATTTTTATTTAATGAATAAATATTTAAATGATTTTTTCTAATCGATAGACGCGAATTTTTATTTCCAAAAATATTATAATTTAATTTTATTTGTTTCAATTCTTTATTTTTTTCTTTATAGTTTATTTTTGCTTCTTTTATTAAAATTATTTTCTTAAAATGTTTGTAAAATCTTTCATAATAAGTAGTATTTTGTTCAGGAAAAGAAAGAAAATTCTTTAATTTCATTTGCTCAAAACAACAAGAAAAATACTCTTGCATGGTATCCAAATCAAACATAATTTTGTTATCAAATTTTGAATAATTTGTATTGCATATTTGGTAAGATTTTAAATATCTGAAATATGCTAATGTGCACTTCAGTTCGTCACTTAAAATATCATCTAAAGAATTTATCTTTTTTAGTGATAAACCTGCAAGAGCTTGAATGTCGTAAAGCGTTTGCTGCAACTCATCACTCAATATTTCAGGATATTTACTTAAATCAAAGCAAAATATTTTATCATTTTTAAAATTATTTAAATTTTTTGTAATTTCAAGCGAACAAAGTTCTACATCAAAGATGTAATATTCATCTTTTGATGCTCGCTCTAAAAATAATTGTTTCAATTTTCACCCTTTAGTGGGCGACAAAATCTACCTGTGTCTCGAAACCTTCGGAATTTATAACGTGTGTTACTTTACTAATTTTATAGATTCCATTAACAATATAAATGCCTACATCCAAATAGAAAGCTCTAAATGGTTTCCAATCTATATGACCAAAAACAGTCAAACTCCCTTGAAGTGGAAGCGTCAATGGAGAAGTTGGAACGCTTTTATTTAAAGCATCATAAGGAAATGAACTTCGAGTGCTAGCTCCAGGTGCGTCGCGTGCTCTCTTAATCATAACAGCTTTCATTTCTGGTGTCAATGTTTGAGATAAAGTTAAATTCTTAATATAAGAAGTAGCTTTTCCGTACGTAATAATAGGGATAGAGGTTCCTTTCAAAACTTCTTTTTGTGCAGCAGCCGTACTTGATTTTCCTTTAGGAAGAGAAGCTGTCGTAATTGGTAGTCCGTATTTTGCATCCATTATGCAAATATAAAACTTGTCACCATTATTAATATACAAAACAACAACATCAGGATCATTAAAAACAACAGGTTCTTTTTTATTATTTTTTAATGTTGAAAGCCAATATTCTTTATCTTCTAAAAATTCTCTAACAATAGTAGAAAATAAATTTGAAATAGTTAAGGCGTTACCAGCTTCTCTATATCTTTTTATAATTTGTAAAAATTTAGAATAATCAATTGGAAATTCAGATATTGCTTTATTAGAAAAATCTCCAGCTTTTTGATTAAATTTTCCATAAATTACTTCAATTTTTCCACCAGGAATAGTTTGAGATAATTCATTTAATGTTTCTCCGCATAGTGCATATATTAGATTTCCAAAAGATATATAATTATATTTTCTTTTTCCAATATCTTTAGATTGAACGTATTGTTCAGTTTTTTGAACATACCCTGAAAAATTATCAGATATTTTTCTATTAGTTGTTTCAATGACAGATCTAATTCTTGCTGCTGAATCGACCACTAACTTAAAATCATTAGATGGTTTATTTTCTGGATTTTTTAAAATTTCTTCATAGTGTTTTAATAATTCTTCCATTTGAGGCTTCATAAACACTAGTCCACCACGTTCTTCTTCTGAAACGTTTTCATTCGAATCTGCTTTCGTGGTGTCCCCAATGTAAATTGAAGACATTCTATCATTAAATGCGTTGCATGAAACCGTTAGATTTATTTCTCCATTGGGATCAAAATTTAAATCATAAGAAATTACAGATAATAAAAGTTTTTGAATTTGTGTCAAAGATGAATCTTTAAAATTTTTCCAACCATATTCCATTAATAGTGGACTTCCAGGGAAAAGAACTGCAACTAAAATACTTGAAGCTAACAAATCTGGTCTATGAACAACAAATTTAATTTCAACATTCGTATAATATAAATATCCAGACGCATTGTCGGTCGTAATTGAAACATCCTTAAGAGACAGAAGAGGTCTATCTCCATAACGTCTATCTTCAGCTCCAATATTATTAAAATCAATAGGTTTTTGAAACCAATCTAAAGATAGATTAGAAAGTTTTTGTCCATTCATTTTAGCGATAGACAATGAAAAATATGGCATTGCTGACGCTAACTCTGTTGGCGAAATATTTTCTAGTGAAGATATGAAATCTTGATCAAAATTAAATAAAAAATTAATATCTTTTCTAGACTTGTCTAGATTGTCTGTAAAAGTAACGCCCATTAAAATAACCTTAACACGTCTTGAACATTTTTTGGTACTTTAAGAATAACAATTGATTGTTCTCCAAGACCCCAATCAATGTCATTCATAACCGCCAAAACCCACCAATATTGCTCATTACCTAAATATTTTTTTGCCAATACATCTAAGCGTGCATACGTAGGCAACGACACCTGATATATCTCAATTTTATCTAATTCCTCTTTTGATGGAAATTCAATTGTTTCATAATATTTATCATCAATAATATTAGTATTTGTATATCTAGAAAAAGCCATTATTTAACCTGCCCGAATATTCTTCTTATAGAACCAATATCAATTTTTTCTACTTTGTAAGAATCATCTTCTTGTTTCACAGGAATTCCTGTTCCAAATTCTTTTTCTCCTTGAGTATTAATATATAATCCAGGATTTGCTTCGTGAAGCACTGTAAACGTTAAAGATATAACAGCAGAACGAGGAACTTTTAAATCAGTTTCAACATTCCATATACCATCTTCATAAGAAATATCAAGAACATCAATTTTTCCAGCCAAACCTTTTCCATCAGTTCTGGAAATCAAATCGCCAATTTTCAATCTAATCATTGGACCAGCTTGCAAAAAAGATTCTTGATCGTAAGACGGATAACACATAGATTGTAAACGTGCCATTTTTTTATAAAGAACTGGCAAATCTGTTGGACTCCAAGCAACAACATTAAAAGTAAAACTTATAATTCGACTAGTACCAACATATGTTGGAATATTTTCAGCTCTACCAAAATAACGATTTTCAGTCCACTCAGGAGTAAAAATTTCTTTTAACGTACCTTGCTTAAGAAAAGCTCTAAATTGCAATATTTTATCAGGGTCGCGCAAATCTTGAAATGCAAAAGGCATATATTCAGATTGTAAGATATCGTCTAGATAGCCCAACTGTTCATCGCTTGGATTGAAAGCAACATCTACGTTGTCTGGATTTCCCACACTAGAGAAGCCTTTATATGTAGAAAAAGATGCATTAGGTTTAATTGGAAAAGACATATCTTGCCCTGAAAAGGCTTGACCAGCACCAGACCACTTTCTAGCATAAAACATTTGTTTTGCTTTTAAGTCGGTAGATTCCAAACCAGCAGAAGTTCTTTTGTTAAATTCTGATTCAACTACATTATATGGCCAAACAGCATTATTAGAATTATATGGTCTTTCTTTATTATAAATATTAGTATGAACACTACTTGCAGCATATGCTTGATCTGTATTGCCGTCTGTTACTAAATCAATTATAGTAGGCAATGCAGCGTTCAAAGGAAGCTCTCCTAAGACTTGCATTTGAGGACCATTAATGGCTCCAATGTATCCGGGAGGCGCTACAGGAGATTGTCCTTTAGACAAACGATGAACTGGTGCAACTTCAACATACGTCCCTCTTCTTAAAGCTAATATTCTATTATTAATTTCATCATTAGCATAAAGATTATCTTTATATGTTGATGCAATATTTCCAACAGTAGGACGTTCCGTTGGTGAAACTCCTCTAACTGGCAAAGAAACAAACGTAAGAGGATTATAAACTAAATTTAAAGGACCGTAAGATTGTACATCACCCTTATTTAAAGATGCAAGTAAAAAATTATTTGCTAAAAATAAAGTGCTCTTTATAATGGTTTCATCATTTAATTTAAATGTTGATTTTTTTGTAACTGGATCTGTTTGAAATTTTGGAGCAAATGTGACTTCTGATGCCACATTTCTCAACCAACTTGATAAAACAAATATATCATTTACACGCAAACCACCATAACCAGGAAATCTTGTATAATTCCCTCCTTGGAAAAAAGGAGCAGTAATTCTATCATCATAAAGATTTTGTGTCAAATCTCCAGTGTCGGGTTTATTTCCTAATTGTTGAGTTGGCGTTAGAGGAATATTATTTCTATCATTATAAATTCTATTACGTGTAACACCATCGCCAAAATTAGACCATGTTGATAACTCTTCAGAATCTCCCATTGAACCAGGCGCTCTATCTTGAGGGGCGCGACCATGTTGTGAAGGAGCTAATCCGCTTGTATTAACTGAAGATGGCTGCGATTTTGCACTAGATGCTTGTAATGGTGTATTTGGAGTTGGAATAACTCTTTGAGTTCCGTCTCTATGCGGGTGAGACAAATCTCTTCCCAGTTCTTTTTCTTTGTGGAAATCTAACAAATCAGATAATGGTCCATATGTTTTTTTACCACCAGAATCACTTTTTGAATAAATTTCAGCTCTTGAAAGAGTTGTATTTAAACTTGGTGTATCTGCAACTTGTCCTGCAATATTTTTAGGAGGTTGTTGTGGAGCGTAAATTTTATCTCTATTGATAGAAGTTTCAAGCGGCTTAGATGTATTATTTATTTGATTGTCAATACTATTTGCAGAAGCTCTTGCTTGAGCTAATGGATTAAATGGAGTTGATACGTTATTTAATTGTCCATTAACGTCAAAAGGAGGCTGTGTGCCATTATAAATGGCTGTTCTTTTAGCGAGAGGAGAAGATACTGCCGTCTTGTCATTAGATGCATGGGGGTCATTTATAAATGAATTAGCGGCATCGTGAAGAGGCTTCAGTGTGCTAGCAGGAAATACATGCTGTTTGGGATTCATGCCTGCCAATCCATTATGAGGATGAGCATGAGTGTTAACATCTGGAGAATGAAAATTCAAAGGTCTTGTATCTGCTACGTTAATAGGCGGGCCAGAAAGAATGTTTCCTGGTATTTGTGGTGATCTAATAATGCTTCTATAATCAGCAACATCAGTATAAATGTTTCCAGCAATTACATTTCCAATGAGAGCGTCAACTAAATCTAAAATCTTAGACATATCTTAATTACTAGCTTCTGGATTTTTGAACGGCATTTTTAAGAATAAACTTGCCAAGCTTTTCACCACCAGACACCAACTCAAGTTGACCTTCAATAACGGAAGCCTTTTTATTAACAGCTAATTCTAGCTTCTTTTTCAACTCAGCATTTGTTTTTTTAAGTTCAGCCATTTCTAAATTATCTTTTTCATTTTTTAATTTAGTTGTTTTGATGGGTTGAGATTCCATCATCGAATCAGATGTCACATCAATAGAATCAGAAGGTAAAAATTCTGTTAACTTTTTATCTAATCCTTCGAGTAAAGAAGTTCCAAATTTTTCAGGGTCAATATTTTTAAATAAATCAGAACCCATAAAATCTGCAACATACTTGATACCTTTAACGAGCGCCGTTACCGTATTATCAACCCACTCATACACTTGTTTAAAAACAGCTACAGCTCCTAATCCGGCAAGCTTAAATGTCTTAAATAAAACTTGTCCAACTTTAATCATTACACCAAATGTTGTATTAGTATTGTGAACATTTCCTTTTAACTCTCTAATTTTTTCTGACATGTCTCCAAATAATCCTTTCAACTTATCAGCAATATTAGACATTTCCGTACCGGGATCTTGAAATCCAAAAATTTCAGCTACCAATCCAGTAACTTCACGCATCAATTTACTAACTTCAACATTCCATTCAATCAAGCTTCTCTTAATTGAACCCATTCCTTGATTCCATTTTTCTTCAGTACGCATTAATTCTTTTTCCTTTCTTTGTTTTGCTTCAAGTTCTTTACGAACTTTTTCACTAGAAAGAACTAATGCAGCTTGCTTGTCATCTATTTGGAGAGTGCTGGTTATGGCATTTTTTTCAAAAGTATTTAATTTATCCCAAGACTTTCCTTGATTTTCAAGTTCTCCACGCAACATTTCTAAACGTTTTGTTGGATCCGTTTCTAACATCAACTCAAATGAATTAATTGTTGTTCCAAAAATAGAATTTAAATTAGAAGCTGCTTTACTTGAACCTTCAAATGTATCTAAAGTTTTTCCAAATACTCCATTAACCTCTTTAAGAGTCAATCCATAACTCCTAGCTTTTGCTGAAGCTATAGCGAATTCTTTTCTATTTGCTGTGCCGAAACGAGCAAGTATGTCCGGCGATTCTGCCATATCTCTCAAGACATCATTAACGGGCACTCCCCACGCTTTAGCTTCGCTAGCTCCAGTTGCAAAAGCTTCATTGAGTCCATCAATAGAACCTTCTTGTTTTATGAATTGATTAGCAAAATCTCCAGCTTCTTTTCCGCCAACTTTAAGAATGGCAACCATTTCTTTGCCAGTTTGTAAAGTTTTACGATCAAGATTAATAGAATTAATGCCAGAAGCAAATTCACCAACCAAAGCAGCGCCTTCCGAGAAGCTCATACCTAACGATTGAAATTCTCTGCCCACACCAACTGCTTGTGATTTTAATTTTGCGGTTTCATTCCCAGTGCCGCCAATTTGTTTATTCATGTCAGCAATTGCGGGAATGACATTCTCATCTAAATCTTGCCAAAAATTTGTAAATAATTTAAACAGAACTGCTGCCGCTGCTGTAGCTAAACCAAATCCAACAATGAAAAGACCTGCCGGAGAAAGTAATGATTTAGCAACACTTGCAATTCCACCTAAAGCTTTACTTATATTTTCAGTTAATATTTTACTAAACGACTTTCCTTCTTGTCTTGCTTCAAAAAGCTTTGTTGAAATTTCACCAAATTTATAAATTAACTGATCTGCAATCATTGCGGGATTTCTAATTTTATCCCCCAAGTCATCAACAACATTTTTCATGTTCTCTAATGCCAATAAATTTTTATTATTTTGCTTGACTTGTTTTTCAACAATAGCTACTTGCGCTGCAACATCATTGCTGATCTGCATTTGAATCATTTGATTTTTTTCAAGAAGTTTGTTGCGTTCTTCGTCATTATCAATCAACGCAAGTTGAGCTTGCAGTTCATTATCCATTTGCTGAAATGATTCGGATAATTGATTATTGATTTGCGCTTGTACGGTCTTAAACAACTTTGCATCCTTAGCGATTGCATCTTGCAAATCACTTACAGAATCAAAGTTGTTTCTTAAATCTTTAGAAGAGTTAATTGTGGCTTGAAGAAGATTAGTAATGTTAATACTTTTCTTAGCCGTATCAGCGATTTTATTAGATGCCCGCTCAGCATCGGACATGGCTTTACCAAAAAAGGAAGCCATATCAGACATGTCTTTTTTTAATTCTTTTATTCGGTCATGAATATCATCAATATCACTCATTCAATCCATATAAATCCCGAATGAACTTAGGCAATTTTATCTTAGCGCCATCTTTAGAATCAATAAGATTTTTTCTTGTGGAATCCATCTTAAAGTCTGCTTCGTTGCGCTCTTGAATTAATGCCTCAGAATCATCTTCAACTTCTTTATAAATAGCTGACAATTTAGATAATGTAGCTTTTATAGCTTTAACATCTTCAATTCTCACATTTGGCTGTATTTTTTTCTCACCTTTTGAAGTGGTATAAAATAAATCATCATACATTTTCTGTACGCGAGCCAATTGATTCAAAGATTCTTGAGCAAACTGTTGTGAGATGTCCATACACACAATATACTACATCAGAGGGCGTTTGTCAAGGTCAACGTGTCTTCTTTGTTTTGCTCTTCATCTGTCTCTTTTCGTCAACAGATAGCGGCTCATCAACATCACGTTCTTTTTTAGAAGACTTATTCTCTAAAGCTTTTTGTTGATTATATCTTTTTAGAAAAAACTTTCTTACAGCTATTGGAATTTTCATAGCCGATTCGTAGCTTTCCCCTTGAAAAGCATACATCATATAAAATATTTCTTCCAAATACAAATCTTTCTTATTAGCTAAGGTCAGGCCAAAAAAAGCTTGTGCCAATAGGCACGTCCACCTCGCTCTTTTGGAAGCAATCACGACTTGGACAAACAAATGATTGACGCATATCAACATTAGGTTCTATGTCATTCATATATTTACGAAGCGCTCTAGCATCACCAGCACGCATACCTTCAATCATCTTCAACAACTTGTCTTTATCTCTTTCGCCGTCTATCGAAACAACAGAAGCATATAGTTTGCCTGTAACATTTGTTTCAACATCTGGATTGATTTTCTTTTTTCCTTCAATAAATTTACCCATTTCAGCTTCATCATAACCATTAAGTAATTTAAAAGTTAATTGTTTCTTAGAAACTGGCAATTCATAAAAAAATTCATTAACATTAGGAGAAATAGGAGTTGCTCCTAATGATTTAATTTTTAGATTATTCATATTGAAGACATGTTCAAATTTATGATCACAATGAGGGCAAGTAATCTTAACTGCGTAATCTGATCCGTAACCAGACACTCTAATAGCCATCAGACAAGCGTTTCTATCGCCTGCCAACATAAGATTTGAATCAATTGTTTTGTTTAAAATGCACGCATTTAACAGCTCGGTTAATACTGTGCCTTTCTTAATAAGAGGCTTTGAAGTTAAAATATTTTCTTCTACGGCACTCATAGGCTTCAGATCAATTGTTTCCTCATTACTTAGAGGATGGCCCATAGGATAAACCAATCCACGACTTGGAAGTGGTACAATATCAGATGGAACTTCAACATATCGGGGAGCTACATTATTTTGTATTTGTTGCGGAGGGGGGGAATCAGGTTTATTAAAAATATCGTTTGACATTGCCTATAAATATCACAATGTTATTTAATTTTTAATATTAATTGAATTGCTTAGTCGAAGATAAAGGTCAAAAAAGAAGTACGGCTTGGTCGAAGCGCAATGTGAGAGCAATCTCAGCTACATCAGAAGAAGAATAATCTAAATCTCCGAAATTAGCACTTTGAACCCAGGTTGCTTGAAGTTCCCAGCTTTCAACAATAGCTCCAGCAGGATCTAGCAAGTTCAAATTGATATTTTTGGTGTAGAAAGCCTTATAGCCCATTCTGCCAGTCAAATTTTCCCAATCTAAACGAATCCATTCCATTACCTTTTGAGCAGCAGAAGGAACAATTGGATCATACAACGTAACACTAATTGGTGACCAAGTTCCTTTTCCAGAGTAATATCTCTTTTGATTAATAAAATCAACTACAGTCTCTTCAAAAGAAACTTCTGGTCTAGCTGCAAGCTTTGCAGTAAAAGCATCAATACCGTTGATACCAAGAACCCAACGATTCTTTCTTTTAGGTTCGTAATTATCACCCAACATCTGATTTGTTTCTAGAATTTCAGCCATTTTATTAGTGTTTTTCTCCTTCAATCTCTATTACGAGACGTATTATTTAAAATATCTACAACTTACAATAAGTTGTGTATTCTAATTAGGAAGAATATTTAGAAAATTCTAAATTTTTGATTTATTTTAAAAGAAGAAAAGAAAGGGAGGAAGAGTTTGAGGAATTAATTAAAAACTTTATTCGTCTCCGAATGAAGCTCCAGTACGCGTAATAACGAAGTCTAAGAAGATTCTTTCCGCACTCTTAGTTGGAACCAAGAAGATTTTTCCAGCCATAGCGTTTTGGTCAATGATTGCTGGCGTATTCGTTGTTGAATCAAATACAACTTTAAACATTTCAATACCATTTTTGCTTTGAATATCTGCGAAAATAGGATTAACCAAATTTCTAAATCTTTCTTGAGTTTGAATATTTGAAGGTTCAAACACCAAGTATTTAACAGCCGATGAAACAATCTTTTTAGCCTTAATCATCAAACGACGAACATTAATACGGTCAAGTGCCGAGGCTTTTTGTTGTAACGTCTTTTGGCCCCAAATTACACCACCAGGAACATCCGTAAATCTTGCAATTGGATTGATTCTGTTTTCATAAAGCTTATCCCGTTCAGTAGCTTTCAATCCATCTGTAACACCAAGAACATCAAAGCCAATTGTATCTTTGCTCAATCCAGCTCTATTCAAGCCTGCAGGAGCAAACCATGGGAATGCCACTCTATCATTGAAAGCAATTGCACCAAGAGCTACAATTGAAGCAGGAAGAGTTTTAACACCACCATTCACATCATCACGCACCTTCACGCTTGGATAGTAAACGCCAGCATAATTTGTATCAAATCCACGACCTCTAACTTCTTGACAGACAGCATCAACAGTAGAGCCAGTAACATCCATAATATAAAAACAATCAGCTCTATCTTCAGTTTTTTGAATTGCATAATCTGTTACTTTGCTGCTGTAGATACCAGGAATGTTCAATAAATTAATATCAACATAATCTGGGTCTGACAAAATATCAATTGCTTGTCGAACAGCTTGAGTTCCAAGCTGTGTAACTGCTAACAATTGTGTTTCATTTGCAATAGGATCACTTAAACGTCTATCAAATCCATCGAATCCGAAAGCAAGAGGGACGGTAAACTTAGCCAAACTCGAATCCAAACCAGTGGCACTGCTACTTTCCGCTGGACTCTTTTTATTACTTGATGGATTGGAAGGATTGTATACATATGTAGACAATGACGAACCGGAAACATTAGTTAATGAAAAGTCAGCGTCAGAACCAGTCATCGCACCATATTTCGTTAAACGTGCTTTAACTGACCCGGAAACAACTGTTTCAAGTCCCCAATATACGTAAGTCTGAGCTTCGGAAAGCGTTTCTTTATCAACCAAAGTTGAAACATATGGTAAATCTTTAATTCCAGAAGCTGTACTTCCCGTAATCGTAACTGTTGCTTTTTCTAATCCTCTAAAGCCCCAAGGCAAAGATTCGTTAGCGTAAGATCCAGTCGTAATTTCTACACGAATATATTTTGAAAAGTTAGGATAATTTCCGTTATCAACCATCTTATTTCTATTTGCATCATAAGTCCAATATCTATCACCGATAGCAGAAAGAATATAATTTGGATCTGAAGGATCCAATGAAAGATTTGGAAATGTTTCAACAATAGAAGGATTTCTATCTGTATCTCCAAAATTTCTAACTTGCAAATCAAATTTACCAAAGGGCGTTACACTTGGAGACGTTGATGGCTTAATGTTTGTAATAGAAATTTTAAATCTACCATTTTCCGCTTCGCCATGGCCGAGCGTATGGAATCTAAATAAATTGTATTCCGTAGAACCACCGAACTGTTGTGACTTAATCCAAGGAGTATAAGCTTGTGAAAAGCCGTATGTAAAATTTGTAATTACTGCATGACTGCCAGATGAATGTGTGGCATTACCATTCGCAAAGCTAGCAACAGCATAATTGTAGATATCTCTTACGTAATAACCCTTCTCAGTAAATTTAGTAGGATCTGTATTTAATACCTTTGAAATATAATTTGCAGAACCACTCAACATTGATGCTGTTACAGCAACTAAAGCTGGTCCAACTGTTCCAGTTACAGCCACAAAAAATTCATCATTGGCTAAGTCTGTTATGCGAAGAACAGAAGATCCCGTTACTTCCAATAAAGCTGCAACCACATTTGTAGTACCAGAAGTGGCAGTAATAGACCAAATAGATTCTGCGGTATATCCAGCAGCTACATCAGAACCATTAACTGTTCTTCCAGATGGTCCTAAAACTCTAACAATATTTGCAGTTCCAGCATTGCGCAAATAAGCTCTTGCTGCATATCCAAGCAAATGATCTTGATTTAAATCTCCGAAATACGAAGCATAATCTTCAAAACTAGAAACTGTAACCGGAACAAAAGCTGGCCCGATGGGAGCAGTTCCAATAATTCCAGCTCCAATTGAGCCAACTCCAACGCCCAGAAATGAAGCGTCAGTCTCTGACGTAAATACCCCTGCGCTCACGAAACTCTTAGCCATAGGTTGTAAAATCTCCTTTATTTATAAACTAATAAATAATAACAAGAAAACATTGATTTTCTTTATAATAAATATCAAGTATATATTTCAAAGGAATATTTTAACCAAATTTTTTGTCAAACTCGGCAGAAGTTAAAATTCCTTCTTTAAGTTTGACATCAACAACATTTTGTTCTCTGTAAGTGATTGGTTTTCCTGTACTTTCTCTTGAGCCCTTATCTTTTCCATAAGAAAGCACGTCAGTTTCAGGATCTAACACAAGATAACATGGAACTTTAATTGAGTAGGTATACATAATAACTCTTTCTTTTTCAGAAAAGTCTATAGTATTAGATGTTGGTACTACCGAACCATCTCTGTAGCCAACAACATATTTGTTATTACCTCTTATTTCTTTTCCGTCATAATCTAAAGGCATAACGAAAGAATCTGCATGATCGTAGTTGTAAAATATATTTTCCAATATAGAATTCATTTGTGTTTGATATTGAGTCCATACAGAAATTTCATATAAAATTGTACAAAAATCTGGAAATGGAATTGTTGTATATTCATATATTGTCGGAACTTTCTTTTCAGGAAAACCTCTTACTCTTCGATCGTAAGAAAGATTTCTACTAATTGAATTTTTAGCATGTATTTGTTTTGCTAAAGTTAAACTAGGAACTTCTTGTGCCATAGATAATGGTCCTGGAGTTCTGTCAATATTCACCGTTCTAATTGTAAGTAACGGAAGAATTAAAGTTCCATTCTTATCTCGTAAATTTTGATTATCTTTTGATAATTTCCAACGTTCTCCTGTTGCAAACATAACTTTAACTGTTTGACTACTGGAACTATCAGAATTTGTGGTAACTCTTAAATTAAGCTTTTTCTCAAAATAGTGCTTTACAGCCCTATCTATATCTTCAATTTTAGTTAATTGAGCAGTTTGTTTTCCTTTTGCATCACCATATTGATTGTTCATTTACATAATTACTTATTAAGTGAGTCTTTAATAAAATTAATTAAGTCTTCTGAATTGGTGGCGAAAGAAATATATGGATATTTTGGATTTGCAGCAACTATCAAGCCGACAACGTTACCTTTTTTATTAAACAACGGAGAACCAGAATTTCCTTGAAAAATAGGAATTGACAACATTACTTTTGTTGCTAGCATGCTTCCATCAAAGACTGGTTGATTCATTGCAACATAACCTTTTGTAAAAATAGGAAAAGTTCCCGTTGGAGCGCCAACCACAAACATTTCATCTCCTATTTCATATTCAGCTAATTCTATTTTCAAAGGCGTTAAAGGATTACTTTTTGTTTCGAGAAGACATATATCATTAACTGTATCAATACTTCTTATTCGTAAATTATCAGTTATATTAGATATTTGAAAATTTTCATTTACAAAATATAACTCATTAGAACTATCCAAAAAATCAGCAGCAGAAAATCTTCTAAAAACTTCCAAACAAACATGACCTGCTGTTAGCAAGTGTTTTTTACTTATCGCAAAAGCCGTTCCTCTAATTGTGGAATAACTTGCATCTCCACTTTTGATTGTAAAAGAAACCATTGCTACAGATTTGTGCAGTTTTTGAATAAATTTCTTTTCATCAAAATTTGCTTGAGGTATTAACGATTGACTACAACACGAGAAGGCAAAAACTAGAACAAAGAAACTCGCAATTATTTTTTTAAACACAAACACTCCAATAAATTTATTTTTAGAACCCAGGAATATCATCAAGAACTTTTAAGTTTGATTCTCTTGAAAAGTCTTCTAAATATTTAAAACTATATCCTTTTATTTTTCTTTTCTTTTTTAAAAATCTAGAAAAATGAGATTTTGAAATATTCAATTCTAAAGCTGCTTGAGTTTGAGTAATATAAATTTTTCCAGTCTCTATGCAAATAAATGGTTTAGAAAGGTTAGGATTATTATTTCTCATTCTTTCTGCTTGTTCTGGTCTTTTTGTTCCATACATTGGATTATTCTCGCCAGCAAACTGTAAACATTTTTTGTTTTTATTCCACGGAATTTTTCCAAAAAGCGGATGAACTTCACCACTACCCACACCTTCACCACCTTCAGTCATGTTGTATCCAAAATTTAAATTATTAGATTGCTCTAAGTGTATATATAGTTTTTCCCACATATCCATATGAAGCTTAGAAGAAAGATTTTCTTGAACAATATTCCATTGAAGATTTTCAAAACCATATTTTCTTATTGCTTTATTTAATAAAAAACTATATTCTTTACGATTTTTATTATTAAAAGAATTTTTGTGTTCTCTTTTTCTTTTTATAAAATTGACAGTTTGTCCAATATAACATTTATTATTTGGAAAAACTATTTTATATATTACATTATTCATATTGATGATATATCGTCTAATATTTTCAAATTTGACTCTCTAGAAACTATACATTCACATTTAATCATAACTTCTTGTTCTATTTGTCCGTAAACTATTTGAGGACGAGTAAGTTTATTTATTTCATAAACAACTTTTCCAAACTTTAAAAAATCACCTTCTTTTGGAAGAATGTTTCTTTCTTGTAATTCATGCATATGAAAATAAACTTCAATGGAATATTGTGTATCTAAAGAAAATTGTGTTGTTGTTTGTTGCGGTTCTTTGAAAAGAACGCGAGCATTGACTTCTACGGGACGATAAGATACTTTTTTAATACTTTCATTATAAACATCATGACTATTTGTATGCTCTGCCGAAATAGCATAATAAATTATTTTCTGTTGAACGACTTTTTGAATTAATTCTTTAGCAAGACTATTAAATAAATTTCTTTCTTTGTCTGTAATGAAAAGTCTAGCCATATAATAACTATACAGAAAAACAATACAATGTAAAGATTTATTTTAATTTAAATATATGTGGCTGCGTACCGCCCCACATATGTACTTCTTCCACTTTAAATTGGCCTTGAGGCTTTATTTCTTTATATTGAGATTTTTGACCTTGTGGTATGTATTCAATTGTAATGTGAGGTTTGTAATCAGGATATTTGTCAGAAAGTGGTAAGCCAGCTTGCATAAATGCTTCTTTCATGCATTCATGAAATCTCTTTAATCTTAAAGAAGCTATAGGTGAATGTCTGATTGTTTCATTTTTATCATTTATAAATTTACGTGGCTTTTTTATTTTTACATTAAAACTTTTAAAGTTTGTGCAAACTTGTTTACAAACTTCTTCCATTTTATCTTCCATATGTTCGGGAACTGTTCCACAGTAAAGTAATGTAATGTGAGGAGGAGAATTATCATTGCCCTCTCCTTTTGGTGGATACTGTTTTGCTAAATCACTTGGAAGAGGAATGAATAAACCGACAGATTCTCCTGCTGGCTTATCTCTGTTATTTTGATGCCAATCAACAAGCTCGTAAATATCTAAAAGATTCACTTAGCTAAAACTCCAAAAGTTTCCCAATTTTCAGGCAATTCAAATTCCTTCAAACGAACCATATCGGCAGGTGTAGCAACTCTATTTCCTTGCCAATGAAAAACTAAATAACCATTTTTATATTTAGCTAAAACTCCAGCTCCTCTATTATACGCATTCATTAATTTCACTTTATCGCGCGATGGAAGATTATATTTTTCGATATTTAAATCCACTACATCACCATCTGGAAATTCGATGTGAGGCATTTCTTGTATTATTTCCTGCAGAATTTTCATTAATTTCATATTAATATATAAATATTCCTAAAGGAATTTTCATTAAAACTCTCTGAAGAGCTTCTGCTTGATCTTGTTCTTTTTGAGCTAATTTGTCATAAGTCATTGAATCTAACCATTCTTTCAATTCATTTCTTAAATTTTCTATTTCTGTCATGCCTTCTTGAATTAATTGTGGTCCATCTAACACTAAAGATCCATTTGGAATTGGAATTTCAGACATTTTACCACGAACTCTGCCTAAAGTTTCTTTCGCAAACGCTAAAGCAGCCTTTTTAATCCATTGTTTTCCAATAGAATTAACTTTATAATATTCTATATTACCGAAAGGAACATTAGATAAATTAGAAACACCATTCGTATAAGGATTGCTGGCATCGTAAGCTGAACCTGACAAACCGCCATTCAAATAGTAGGTAAAATGCAATCTAGCATCCGAATTAGTTGGCACTGGATAAATGGAAATTGTATTATTCACAATATTAAATGAATAATTTGAGCGTCTAACTTTTTGATTTAACTCAAGCTGTGAGCCGCGTAAAATATCTTCCCAAATTGGTAGAACATAAAAAATTGTTTCTGGAGTAAACGATTCAAATTGAAATTGATTATTCAAATAATTGATAGCTGAACTAGTATCAAAGAATCTATAAGCGGCCACAGGATCAAAGTGGAAGATTTGTCTAATTTCAGCTCTAGAACCTTCTGGAATGATATTAGAAGCGCTCAAATATCCATTAATGTCGTAATGTTGCTGGCCTGCTCTGAGCGATATAGAAGCGGAATAGAGAGTCTTAGAACCACCAACACCAGCCTCAGAAGAAAAACCTTCAGCTAGTCTTTTAGCAAAAGATAAATCCATTCTTGGATTTTGATTTTGGTATCCAGACAAGCTACCAGTCATAGATCCCATAATGTTCGTTAGAACACTTTTTGCTTGATATGTGTTTATAATCGAAGAATATTCTAAACATGCTTGTTCTAAAGCACTATAAACATCTTTATTAGTTAATTCAACCTGTAAGATGTTACCGCCCAACCGATTATAAACAAGCTTAACCATTCCATCTGCATCTACCTGAAACAATGGATCTGCATCATAAACTGCAAACGGAGTCGGGCTAACAACGTGAATGAACGAAGCTGTGATGTCTAATAATTTCAAAGCATCATTTGTATATGACATTTATTTTATTGATTAACCTTCTTGATATTGAGGAATAGGTAAAACTGCTTTTGTATTTTTATTATAACGATAATATTTAGGTTCTGCAGTTGGAGAAACTTGATGTTTCAAAATTGCACCATTTGGTTCTTTTTCAACAACTTGAGCATTTTTCAATGCTCCAACCGATACTGGCTGGCCAACTTGCCAAGTGTCAGACTTTGAACTAAGTGGATCATATCCTAATTGTTGTTTTGCTAAATTAGACAAAGCATTTGAACCTTGCTTACCAGCATCAGTTGCTTGACCTGTAGTAAAGTTAGATGTCTTTGGTTGTGCAAGACTTTGAAATGCTTTATCAACTGCCTTTCCAGCACCAGTTTTCAATGCTTGCGCGCCTTTAGCTAAACCTTTTTGTCCCATAGCAGCCAAATCTTTTGTTTTTTGTTTCAAAACGTCCATCGTTGATGGCGGTTTTTGAGTAACAGCATTTCCTTGTTTGTCACGATAAACTTTATCTGCCATTCCTGGCACTTCTTTACCTGGAACTTGTGGTTCACTAGACCAATCACCTTGACCAAGCTTTTCTGGCTCTTTTGGAGCAGTTGGGCTTGCTTTTTTAGGCAATGAAGGAGGAGTTTCTTTTTCTATTTTTGCCATCAAGTCCTTTAAAGAAGCAGCCTTCAATGTTTGTCCACCAGAAGCTGCAGTTGTTTTCGCTGGAAGTGGTGGTGGCTTTGTTTGGCCAATGTCTTGTCTCTTGAAAGGTTCTCTTTTCACTTCTGGCTCTTTAACAACATCTTTTGACGAAACTCCAGAAACTCCTTTTAGCGGAGGTGAAAGATTAGATACGTCTTTTTCCCCTGAATACTGCGACTTAGGAATTGGATTGTTTTGTAATTTCTGCAATTTTGCGACAAGTTCTTTATGCTTTGCAAGTTGATCTGCATCAAGTGAAGGTTCTTTCTTCGGCTCCGCATTCGGCTTTGAAGAATCATCTCCTGTGACGAAATTGGCCGACTTCTTACTGTCATCTTTTGTTTTAGGTTCACTTTTCTTACCTGACGAAGCTTTTTTTACTGCAGGTTTTTCAGACTTTTTTGGCTTGTCTTCTTCTTTATCTTTTTCAAAACTACCAGAAACATTTTTCAACATAGCCAAATCTTTATCTAACTTCTTGTCTAAAGCAGTTTGATTTGGAGATTTCTTTTTTGCAACAGGCGCTTTGCTGTCTTTCTTTTTGTTGGCTGACTTCTTATCATCTTCAGCCGCTTCATTCAATAATTTCAACATTTTCATATATGATATATATTCCTTTTAATTTACGTTTTTCATTCAAAAAATTGAATCAGCATTATATTATTGTTTTGTATATATCGAGAAGACTTAAACTTTCTTCTGCTTTTTCAACTTTTTCAAGTTTTGTATAATATTCAGGATCTTCTGTAAGATGATCCATAGCAATTTCAATTGCCATATTTGGATTTCTAGTATGTTCCATTTCAACTTTCATTCCTTTGAGTAATTGATGGATGTCAAAATTTTTTATTTCAGCTTTATCAGCTAAGCCGCCAGGAATAAGGTCTTTTCTCATGTACTATATATAGTTCTTTATATTTTCATTCCCATCTATAATTTCCTCAAAAAAGCAAAAAAAAAGAGCCTTGCGGCTCTTTCTAAACTATTGCTAGTTTAAATTAACTATTATTGCGTATCCATGCACAAGACAGTAACTTTTCCGTAGAAATCACTACGAATCATCTTCTTGGCATAACGAGTCATCACACCCTTTGAAGGCGTAAAGTTCGTTGGATCGTAAACGGTAGGAGTTGTAATCAATGGAACGTATGGAGCATAAACGAAGCCTGTTTCCAAGAACGTATTTCCTTTGTATCCAACGAGAATTTGGTTACGTGGGAAGTATGCATCTTTGTAAACAACCAAACGATTTTGCAAGGTACCAACTTTTTCAACGCCCATTGAGAATTGCGTCTCTTTAGGATCCATTGAATGATTAGCACGATACATTACACAGCTTTCCAAAATCGTAGCAACGTCTGGCGAAACAACGATAAAGTTAGCTGCACCACGAAGAGTCTTACGACCAATCGTGTTTGAAACGTCAACAATACGCTCAATCAAACCTTGATACCATTCTTGAATGTTGCCAGTGAATGAAGCGCCAGTTACGTCAGCGCCTGAGAATTTATTAACGAAGTTACCTGGCTTACGTGACCAGTACATTGTAGCGCCAGTTCCGAACAACAGCAATTGTTGAAGAACTTCGCGGTCAATATCAAGAGCAATTTGCTCGGCAAGAATTTGCGTCAATTCCATTTCGGCATCCAACGTGTGGTATGCGTTCAAGTCTTGAGCCAATTCTGGCGTCCATTTTGCTTTCAATTTACGAGTTTCACATTGAACTGAAATCGATTGAACTTTAATATCAATTTCTGGAATCATATCAGTTGCAAAATCTGACTCGAACACTGGAGTCATTGAAGCACCCGTAGTATTCACAGTCAAACCTGACTTCTTAACATAAGAACCAGTAATACCAACGTTCGTACCATACAACGAAGAGCCAGAGTAAAACAAACGAGTTACGCCAGTAGTCGTATTGAATTGATTATGACGACGATAAACTGCTTTAACAGTTGACCATGGTGAACCAGAACCAGAAATAGAGAAGTTCTTATAGTTTGTTTCATCCAAATCAGACAACGAAATTGACGAAGTAAAAGCAACATCAACATATTTCAAGGTTGAGTTGGCAACCGAAGCTGACAATTCAAAATCAAAAGTAACGTCTGACCAGAGAGCAGAACCAGAACCAACAACTTGCATGGCACCAGTCAATTCACGATTTGAATAAGAACTATTCAAGTAGTAATGTCCGCCTGTACCAAGATTTTCTGAACCTGGGGCAGTTTGATCACCAAAAACAGAACCACCAGCAGCCCAATCGAGAGCACCGTTACCACCTTTTGCAGTACCATAGGTATAGTCAAGATAGAACAGCAAACCAGAAGGCAAGCTCATTGGTTGAACACTTACCAACTCATTAGCAATCAAACCACCGAAAACTCTGCGAACCACAGGGAAAGCAATGTTTTGAAAGCCTTTAATATCACCTACTTCCGACGATTCTTTAACAATCTGTGCAGCTTGATTCTCAAGCAAACGAGCCATCGTCGATTTGGCTTTATTGCTACGGCTGTCTTGCAAGCCTTCGAGTAATCCACTCTTTTCCCACTTCTTTACAACTTTGACGCTTTCAACGCCAATACGTTCCTTGTCTATTTGAACGTCTTTCTTTAAAGACTCAAAAGTATACATTTTAGAAATTAATCTCCTTTATTTTTATTTTTATATTAACCTAGAATACCAGCGAGTCTTTGAGCGCGACGCATTTCGTCCGTCTTCCCATCTTCTTCGGAATTACCCCTTGTCATTGATTCTTTCAAGACAGTTGAAGATGGAGTAGATGTTCTACTTGGCTTTGCACTACCAGTTCGCGTTTCCGCTACCAAAACACCAGCAAGTTTAAATGACTCATTGAGTGACTTATAAACAAACTCGACTTCACGAACAGTGTTCGCTGCATCAACCGCTTCGATTATACCTTTGCGTTGTTTGTTATTCAACTCAGCAATGCTAAGCAACTTTTGAGTATACAAAAGTTTAGTATTCAAGAGAGTAACTTCTTGCAAACTTTGCTTCATTGTCATATAAGCTTCTTTAAGCTTGTTGTTTTCTTGTTTCAATTGTTCATTTTTTGACGCATAAGCAGCCAAAAACTTCTTCGCTTCCTTGACGGTCAAATCTTTTGCAGCAGGAGGCTCTTCCTCATTCCAAGGTTTAGCGCCAGACTTTTTGTCAAGCAATCCACCAGCATCAGCAGTTTCGCCTTTGCCAAATGATTTAGTGACAGTTGCTTCAACTTTCAGAGAGCCAAGAGCTTCAGAAAGAGCCGTTCTCAAATCTTCATTGGTAATTTCAACAACTTCATCAACAGACTCTTCGTCCTTCTCTTTCTCTTCCTTCTCTTCGTGTACGCCCATATTCATTGAATCATCTTTCATTTTGCTCTCCTCGACGTCTTCATCTTCATCAGATTCTTCCTCGTCTTCTGTCTCCTCTTCTTCCTCTTCATCAGATTCTTGATTTTCAAATTCATCCTTAACTTCAACTTTCGCACCAGTATCTTGTCCAAAAATTCCAAGCTTCTTCAGCATTTCCATATCTTCGGATTCATCATCGTGCTTCTCGTACATATTTAAAGCTTCGTCAGCACCATTCAATTGAGCGCCCATCATACCAGGACCACATTCACCCAATTGAGATTCGACAAATTCTTTAATTTTTGGAGTCATCGCTTCAACAAGAACATTTTTTGCGTTCTCGAATGCGGTTTCTTTCAGTAATTTAGCATCTGCTACTGCTTCTTCCAACAAATCTCTCTTCATTAAATTTTCTCCTTTTTGTTTGTTAAAACAAAAAATTTATAATAATTACATAAATCTTACAGCTAAAGAAATATTATTTTTTATTTCTTTTCAAATTTATATTTAAATTTTCTACTTTTAGCCATTTTTTCCCGTTTCTTTTCTCTTTTATTTTTAAAATAAGAAACTTTACCAAGATGTTCTTTAACAATATTTTCTTTCTTGCATTTCTTTAAGAAACGTCGTATAAGCTTATCTGGAGGCTCTCCTGGCTTTGAAACAACTTCAACATTGACAGGTCTATTACTTTTAGGGGCTTTCATTACTTCTCCTTTTTTGTTTTTGTATCTTTTTTACCAAATTTCTTATTGGCAACACCATAAAGATATTTTTTATAATTTGTACCATATATTTTTTTAAATTTATCTTTATTTTTAGTTACAAAATCTTCTTCTTTGTCAGTAGGCAATTTAACTTCTTTTTTCAAATGAGGATTTGTAGCAATCCAGCCACCATTTGGATCTCTTTGAAAGATCCACCCTTCTTTTTCCATTTCTTTCATGTTTGAAGTAACAACAAAATCTTTTTCTAATTTATTAGAAGTGTTGTCACGTTTAACAACGCCAGTCTTATCAGGATCAAAATCAGGCTCTTCTGCTTCACTTACAGCATTGACTTCTTGAGCAAAATTTTGAAATGTTTCTAATAGATCTTTTATTTTTATTTTCATACTTTTATAATAAACTTAACCAAAACAGAACCTAAGGCCGTTCCAAGAGTGGCAATTATTCCCCACATAATTTTAATTTTAACTTCATTTTTAGCGCTTTTAATTTTTTCTTCTGTAATAGATTCAACAATAACCTTTTGTTGAGTTAAAATTTCTTTTACATCTTCAGCCAAGTGCGGAATGGTTCCATTCCAAGAGTCCAATCTTGATTTAATTTGATAAATTGTCACATGCGTCTCCTTGGTAGAATCTTCTATTTTATCCAATTGATTCTGTTGATTTTCTATTTTCTCTTCTAGGACGGCGACTCTTGTTTCCATTTTCTGATTCCTCTGGTGTATTAAATTCTTTATCTTGTGGAGAACCGGACAAACCAGGAACACCTCTTCCGCCAAACACGTTGCCATTCATGGCCATTGTGCCAGTTGTTGAATGAGGATCTCCTTTTTGAAAAGTACCCTGTCCTGAACCGCCCATAGCTTTATTAGCATTGCCTCCAATTGCTTTAATGGAAGTTGCAACATTATTGGCAGAACCTACAGGAAGTGATTCAGATGACTTATTGTGTGGGTCCATCAAGGACACATTATACGCACCATAAGGCCATGGTGCGCTTCTTTGAATAGTTTGAGCAGCCGGGCCTTCTCCTTCTGCGTTAGATTTATAATTTAATTTAGGAGAAAAATTAGAATATTCCTCAATTTCATTAGGTAAATAATCTTTTATTCTCGCATCTCTATCGGTTACATCTTCGCCAGGCTTTCCTGGATAAGATTTTGCACTTGAAGGTTCACCAGGAGGAAAAGACCATTCATTTACATGACACAATAAGCCAATCATTAAGTGAGCTGCTTTTTTAGGCTGAATAGAGAGCGAATCGGTCAAAGACCTCATCACGTCCATAGGTTGCATCAACTTTACAAGTTCAACTATTTTTTTATTTTTTATAATATCATGCAAAACTCGTATTAGGTCTGCATCTTTTCCATCATCACCTTTGTGTTGATTTGTACTTTGAACGTGATTTAAATAATCAAACGGCATTTATTTCGGCCTCTTGTGTGACAAAATCTTTAACTGAATTGAAATCAACAACTGGGTCAAAATATATTTGAAATGCATTCAACTCTTTTGATTCTATTCTAGATATTTTAAATTGTTGTTTTAATGAATTAATTAGTTTTCTAATTCTTGCAGTGATAGAATTATGTTGTTGCGGAGTAAACAAAATAGACTTATCTTCATCAAAAAAAGAAACAGAATAATTATCATTTGGAAATTCAATAACATTCACATCAGCATTTATATTTTCTATTTCTTCTAATAATTTTAATAATTTCATTTATTTAAAACCGTCTGCTGTCCTTTAAAATTAAAAACAATTTTTCCTTTAGGATCTACAATTATTTCAACAGGATTTTCAACGCTAACCATATTAAATGTTATAATTGACTTTCCTTCTTTATATTCAAAAGCAGCATCTTTTATTGTTTGACCACTTAAAGAATCAGAAAAATATTTCAATTCTGCGGCCAAAGCAACAGGCGTTTGATCTACTTCTTCTTCGTTTTGATTTGTTTCAGATTCTTCTTTAAGTCTTTTTTTTTTGATTCCGACAAAGACTTGCCTTTTATTTTTTTACTATTTGTTAACTTTTGCATTCCTAGACCTGCTGCTGGCATTTGTGAAGTAGAAACAGTAACTTTTCCGCCACCCTTAGTGGACGCATCAACAGCACCAATTAGTGCACCAATCATAGAACCTAATTGTTGCTTTTCATCAGGATTTGTAATTTTTGTAATCATTGTATTAAGTTGTCGATGAGCTGCTGACAATTTATTATGATCTGCCAAATTCGCCATAGCATCCATAAACATTTTCGTTGCATTTGCAAAATCTACAGAAGCTTCCGATAACGTTTCAGACTCAGAAATTTTTTCTTTTGAATTAGAAAGAAATTTGGACAATTTTGGATTTGTTTGAATTAATTTTTGTAAAACTGCAGGAGGTAAAGCTTGCAATATTTTTTTTGCTTTATCTAAAGGATTTTCTTCTTTTTCAGCCGATTTAACAATTGCTGTTTCGTCTTTTTTCTTATCTTCTTCATCCTTAAAGAAGAATTTTTCTTTACTACTATTTACTTCAATGACGTGAATTTGCTTATTTGGAAGCTTGGTAGCTTTCCACAAAGTTTTTTTAGAACCAATATTTGTACTCATAATAACGCTAGTTCTATTTTTGTTTTGTGAAAAAAACTCCATAAGTTTTTTACGTAAAAGATCTTTTTTTATAATATTCTCAGGGTCTCTTTTCATTTAATGCTCCATTATTTAATAAATTTAGAATAATCACGCAATAATCCCATACTTGCAAGTTGCGCTTCTGATACTTCTTCAGGACCATCATCCTTGCCAGTTAAAATTGAATTATCTTCAACCGAATCATAATAATTAAAACTAGATGTATCTTTTAATTTATTAATTGTTTCTTGAAGTTTTAAATTTACTCTTGGTTGTGGCTCTTTTGCTTGAACAATTTCAGAATATCTTTCCTTATTTACACTTTCCACTATTTTTTGCGCAGAATTTCTACTGGCAAGTTTAGCTTCTACAATTTTCTCTATTTGCAATTCAGCAAACGCTTCCAACAAACACTCTTTTACTAAAGATTTTATTACTTTTTTTAATTTAGACGTTTCTTCAATCATATTTTGTATAACCTAATTACATTTTTTATCACAAAAAGTACAATATTTTAAATAGTGACATGATTATAATTAAACTTCATTATCAAACCAAATTCCAGCATTACTTAAAACAAAAGGACTTCTTTTGTAGATATTGTATCCTCGTTCAACGCCAGGTGATTGTTCTTCGTTATCAAAAAGATTCCACCACAAGGCACAAACAAGACCTAATTCGTTAGATTTAGACTTTATTGCATCCAAAAACCCTGACACGCTAAATCCGCTCATACTTGCTTCATCTTGAGGAAAACCAAATTCGCCAATATAGATTGGAGTTCCTGGTTTACAATATTTTCTAATATTTTTTACAAGAGCTTCCAAAGAATCTTTTATAGCAGCTTCAGCTAGAGCTTGAGATGATTTTCCGACAAAAGCATTTACTGCCTCATAAGCACTTAAAGAAATAAAATCTACATCAACATAAGGAATAACATCTGAATGGACTCTTTCATTAAATGTGTCTAATGCTCTATTAACTTCTAATGCTAACCTAACTTGCGATGTTGCACTCAACACAGAACGAGTAGCATCTCTAACGGCGTCTTTTCTTGATCTCATAAAAGCTGCCATTCTTTTTGAACGCCACGTATCTATTGCTGCATTTTGATTAAAATCACCTATGAAAGCCCAATCGCCTTCCCAATTTTGAATAATAAATTTTTTATTTGTATAAGTGTTAAGTAAATGCACGCATAAATCTTTTATTTCATTATATTCATTATTTAATTGTTCAATTGTTTGAGTGGTAGTCCAAGGATTGTTGATTCCGTTAGCAAAAGTCCACGTATTAATATAATATGTATCAAATCGAACATCAGAAAAAACTGTAACATACGCTGGATCTTGTGCTAGCTGTGTTAAAGTTGTGTAATTATTTGAAGACCAAGCTTGATTAGGATAATCTTTTTTTGTTGGATCTAAAGAGCCACTATAATTTGGAGATAAATAAATTTTACATTTACTAAAACCAAGATTTCCCATAACGTCAACGCCATAAGTTAAAAAATCATGACTGCCTGTTCTTATTGGATATTTTCCAGCAACATGAGCGCAAGCAAAATTTACCATAATTATCCTATTAGTGGTCCAACTGCATTAGTATGCACTGGAAATCCTGTTTTTGTTAAAGTATTTGCTTGACCGCTTGAATCTTGAGTCATAGTAGCGACATCTTGAAGTTGCCACCAACCAAGAACATTTGCTGTTCGAAGTAAAGTAGGAGATAAATATTCTGCAAGAAATTCTCCTTCACTTAAGACTGCGTTCCATGCTCTTACTTGAGCCATATCTCCAACCAAATATTCATCAGCAGCAAAATTAGTACCACCAATAGAAATTTGATTTCTTGTGCCGACAGTCGTTACAGTCCCGCTTCTTTTTATAAAGCGCGGATCTCCTTCTCCTGCCATGTATGTTGTTGCTGTCGTATTTGAAACGGACATTGCAATAAAATACCATTTATTAATTACCATCGAACCAACGGTAATTCTTAATGCAATATCATCGTAAACAACCATCGTTGTTCCGTCTGAATCGGTGATTAATTCTACATAGTTCGTAGAGTGTCCGGCTTCTTCGTAAGCAAAACCTGCAGCATAATTGTTTTTATCAAACGTTAGTTTCATCCAAAAACAAACTGACCACGTAGTATTGTTTCCGTATACAGTACCTGGACGGATTACGTCACCGCCTAAAGTGTCTGAGAAATGAACCGCACCAACTCTAACGGGTGCTCTTCTTTGAATTCCTGATAATCCTGGGAGCGAAAACATTAAACTAAGTTTCCTCCAAGGACGTATGATGCAGAAAGTAAATTATTATTTCTTGAAACATACAAACTCATCATCGCACCCAAGCCAGCAGACTTACTTAAAGATTGAAAGCTTGTTAAGGTAGAACCTACAGAAGTAGAGAATATAATCGTTCCAGAAGATCCAACTCCACCTTGAGCCATTTGAATAAATGTCCAATTTGAACCTGTTGGAAATGTTGGTGGTAAATAAACTCTATTAAGACCAGTTGAATTACTTACTTCGTGCATTTTTCCGCTGTTGTTGACGTCAAGTACGTAAGCACTAGCAGTAATCAAAATAACTGATCCTCTGTAGCCGAACAATTCATCATTATCATTGACTGAAATGTTCGTTGTTTTTAAGGTTTTTCCTGTTGTTCCACTGAATCTTGGAATTGTATTGTTGACCGAACTTGCTGGACCTACAACATCTCCACTTCCTCCAGGCCCACCAGAAGAAGAAAATGTAATAGTATTAGAAGCGGAATTGATAGTCATTCCAGTTCCAGCTATTAACGTCACCGAACCTGAGAATCCGTTAATTATTGTACTTCCACCCAACACCAAAGAAGCCGTGAAAGCATTAACTGACGCTGTAAACGAATTAATTGATGCTGTATAAATTTGTAACGAAGAAGTAAATGATAATACGTTTGAATAATTTGCATTATTGATATTGCCTAATACATTTAAGTTTCCACTTACTGTAGTTGTTGAGCCTGCAGTAGAAGAAAGAATTAAATGTCCAACAGGATTTACAATACTTCCAGAAACCATCAATCGCTGCTTTACATTGAAGTTATCAGAACCAGTTACATCTGTAGAGCCACCAACACCAGCACTTCCTGTAATTCCTGCAATAACAACAGTAAAATCTTTAGCTGCAGTTGCTTGCCAAATAGCAAGTGTTGCATCAGGAAATGCAATTCCGACACCGCCAGAACCACTATTAATTGTTCCTGCTGCATCTACTGCATAAAGAATTTTTGGAGAACCAGAACTATTATATATTTTACCAGTAGAGCCAGCAAAAGTTTCTCTAATCTTCGCTCCAGTTCCAGAAGATCCGGCAGTTATAATATTTGTTCTATATCCACTTAATAACGTTGCTCCGGTTACATCAGAACCAGCCGCAGTAATGGTTGGAGCAAATGCATCTCCTAATTCATAATCAAATCCATAGTTTTTTGTCTGACCACCAAAGATTGCATCTGTAGTAATTAATTCATCACCAGGATCTGTAGCGTCATAAGCCAATTCTATCTTTGTAAGCTCATAAATTCTATTTCCAGACCAGACAATCATCGTATTTTTTCTACGAACATTGCCTTTTGAACTTACAGTAGACCAAGAAACATTTTTTGCATCCAAAAGAATTTCAGATGTTGAACCAGATAAAGTTCCGCCATTAAGTGCATAAGTTCCACCTTCACCTAAATCAGAACCATACAAGCTTGCTGGATTATAACCGCGATATCCATAAGCTCCAATTGACATATAGTTAACGTTTCGCAAATAAACAGGCGTAGCAGAATTTAGATTCGCGTTGATACCAAGTATAAGTTCATTTCCTTTGCGAGCTTTAAAAGCATTTCCGGTAGCTCCTTGGGCATCAAAGTAATCTACTGACAATTTTTGAAAGATATTAGCTTCATATCGACCATTATCTGTTACAATTCCGTTAGAAGTATTATTTGAGACATTTTCGTTATAAAGATAAGCTCCTCCAGACAAATAAAGAGATTTTAAGTTAACATTTTTCGTATCTTTTATCGAATGATCTCCTTTTAAAAATCTAACGCCAGCCAAATCAAGACCGGAATCAATTGATAAAAGACCAAAATCTCCAACAGAAGATGAAAAGTCGATATTTCTAATAAGTGGTTTTCCAACAATATTAGAAAATCCAAGCGCAAAACTCGAACTGTTAAGAGTGTGAGAAGATGTAAATGTAATTTTTGTTGCCGGAATGAGAATGTCAATGAAGCTTCCGCTGTCCATTCCAACGATTGGCGGAACAACATACAGCAAGTCAGACGTGTTGTGTTGAATAACCGAAATTGCTGGATTGTATGACGAAGATGAATATGCAGAACCACTAGAGACTCTAACTAGCAATCCTTTCATTGAACCGCTCGTCCATGTATTGCTTCCAACGTTTCTTTGAATTGTATCAGAAGTGGTAATGGCGCCTGCTAAAAAGCTGCCACTGCCGGAAGTTAAAGTTGGATATTTTAAAGAACCAATTATTCTAAAATTATTTTCTCTAAAAATTAATCCATTAAATAAAGTTCCACTAAACTCTCCTTCTCCCATGTTTACAGTAAGAGAATGATCTCCTAAAGAAACAGGCAAGGCAGCTCTAACGCCAGCTAAAGTTGCGAAAGGTTTAGATGTATAATTACCAGAAAATAAAACTGGATCTCTTGTTGCATCATTATCGTTACCAGATCCAGTAACTAAAACTGTTATTGATCCTTTTGCAATATAATGTGTACCAGAAAATGTAAAAATTCCAGAACCTGAATTTATAGCAATATTAGGTCCGCCAACAATAGTAATGGCGCCAGTAATATTATTAAGAGATGTTGTTAAATAAGAGGAAGTTAAAACATATCTACTATCTCCAATTGACTGCACTGACGCTGTAAACGCTCCAGTAAAGGATATTAAATTATTATTTAATAAAATTTGCGAAGCAGTGAATGTTGCAACTGAACCTGTATAAGCACTTAAAGCGGCGTTTATAGTTAATTGCGATGCTGTAAAAATTTTCTCTGACGCTGTAAAAGTATTTAATGAAGCCGTATAAGAATACAAAGAAGCAGTAAAATTATTAATGCTAGATGTAAAGATATTGACAGAAGATGTAAAGGTCACCATTGAGCCTGTGTAAGCGCTCAAAGCAATATTTGTTGTTATTTGCGAAGCAGTAAATACTTTAACGCTTGCAGTGAATGTATTAAGTGACGCCGTATAAGTATTTAACGAAGCTGTGTATGCAATTACAGAGCTTGTAAAGGCAGACATTGTTCCAGTAAATGGACTATAAGAACTCGTGAATACATAACGCGCATCACTATTTGATTGAATAGAAGCGCTCAACGAAGCCGTGAATGCGTTTACTAAATTATTAAATGTTGTTTGAGATGAAGTAAATGTCTTCAGTAAATCTATTGCAATATTTGTTGATTGACTAAATGTATTATGTGAAGCAGTAAATGGTCCATAAGAAGCTGTCGAAACATATCTTGAATCTCCAGCACTTTGAATAGAAGCTGAAAATGCTGATGTGAATGAATTAATTGATTGTGAAAAATTTCCAAATGAAGAAATTAAAGTATATCTTTCATCTAAATTAGTGCCGGAAATAGAAGTTCCTGACAATATCAAATTTTGACCATTAGATACTGGTCCAAAAAAATATCCACTACCTGTAATTATTTTACCTGTAGTACCATTATATTTTACAATCTCATTGGCATAACCAGAAGCTGCTCCTTCAACATTTCCAGCACTTCCGCTACCTCCAGAAGGGTCTCCGCCAATAATGTTTCCGCCTACTAGTCTTAGATATTGTCCTTCAGTGAAGAGTCCAATTGGATATCTATTTCCGGCATAAGTAACAGCAACAACGCTTGCACTTGGAAAAGTTCCTGACAAATCGCCTGCTGCCGAACCTGTTGCTGTTCCTCCAGCAGCAGATCCTGTAATTGAAATAACTCCAGAATTTGAATTTATGGTAATGTTTGGACCAGCAACAAGCGTTAAAACGCCACTTAAGGCATTAACGCTTTTAACATAACGACCATCAGAAATTGAATTTACAGACGACGTAAATGAAGCCGTAAAAGAGCTAAAATTGTTATTTATTATATTTTGAGATTGAGTGAATGCATTAACACTTTGAGTAAAGATATTAATAGACGCAGTAAATGAATTCAATAAAGAATTAAGTGCTATTTGTGATGCAGTGAAAGCATTGACTTGTCCGCCAAAAACATTAAATTGGCTTGTTAATAAATATCTACCATCGCCAACGTTTATAACGGACGCAGTAATGTTGGAATTATTTACATATCTTAAATCTAAGTAAGAACTTGTTACAGCTCCCAGTACATTCAAATTTCCACTTACGGTAGTTGTTGAGCCTGCAGAAGATGAAAGAATGAGATGACCAATAGGATTTACAAGAGTTCCAGAAACTTGCAAAACTTGTTTAACAAAAAAGTTATCAGAACCAGTTACATCTGTAGATCCAGAGCTTCCACCAGCCGCAGAACCAGTAATCATTATAAATCCAGAACCAGAATTTATAGTAATATTTGGACCAGCAAGAATTTGGAATGAGCCACTATATCCATTAAGATTTGAAACATATCTGTTATCTGAAATGGAATTTACTGATGCTGGTAGCGCCGCAGTAAATGAATTCAATCCTGCATTTAACGCTATCTGTGAAGCAGTAAAAGCATTAACGGAACCAGTGAAATTATTAAATGAAGAAGTTGAAGCGTATCTTGCATCTCCATTACTTTGAATAGACGCTGAAAGTGTTCCCGTAAAAGATGCAACTGCTGCATCATATGTAGATAAATTTGAAATACTTTGATTTACAGAAGCTGTAAAAGTATTGATAGAAGCAGTGAAAACACTTAAAGAAGAAGTAAATGTTTTAACAGAACCAGTAAATGATTTTAAATTCGAAATCTCAATCAATTGAGATGCCGTAAAAGAATTTACAGAACTAGAAAATACATTAAATGAACTTGTAAAAAGATAACGTGCATCTCCATTAGATTGTACCGAAGCACTTAATGAAGCTGTAAATGTATTAATAGAAGAAGTAAAAGAATAAATTGATTGCGTGAAAGCAATCATTGAACCTGTGAACGGCGCATAAGTTTGTTGTGTAATAAATTTATTACTTACGCTAGGAGTACCAGCACTTCCAGAAAGAGCTTCTTTTTGCAAGGAAGTTGGAATGTTGTAAGAAGAAACTCCAGAATCGATAATAGATTTACCGCTTGGACTTCCGAACGCTACCAAGTTTCCGCTAATTGAAGAAGCAGGACCAATTACATCGCCAGAACCAGAAGGAACACTTCCTACTAATGTAGTTCCAACTCTTCTAACGTATTCTCCGTTAGCAATTACTCCAAGACTTAAACTTGTTCCTATTTGATCTGTTATTTTTACAACGCTAGGATTAGGATAACTTCCTGTTAAATCACCACCTGCAGAACCAGAAGCAGATCCGCCGCTTCCAGCACCAACAAGAGATTCAACTCCATTTTCATCTTTATAGTAAAGCCTTCCATCGCTTTGCTTTACGTACAAAAATAATATATTTGGTTGAGCTGGAGGCGTACTATCGTCTGGGATTTCTTTAAATCCGAGAGCACCTTCAGTTTGATTAGCTTTTTCTACGCCAGGGTAAAAATATGAACCTGATAAACCCACGTTTTATAGTTCTCCAAGTAAAATGTTCCTATATAAGTATTGAAACATGCTCGGAATATATATTTTTACTTCAAAGAATTTGCTTGTTTAGATTTCGCAAATGCATCTTCCGCATCTTGATATCTTTTAGTGACTGTTTTGCCTTTTCCTGCTTCTAAATATTTTACATATCCGGTAGGACCAAGCAACCATGCTCTACTTATCTCTCCGGCTGTTTTGGCTGGAGTTAACTTTATTATTTGATTAACATAAGTTTTAGCTAAATCATCATGAATAGAAGGATGATTAGCCATAAATTCTTCTATTTCATCTTGATTGAAGTTACCTGAATTCATTGAAAGAATATCGCTATACTTAGATTTCAATGAAGGAGTTTTAGAAATTAAATCTTTTATTGTAGACGGAAGAAAAGCATAAGGACCAATGGCTCTTTCGCCTTTATTAACGCCTTTCTCTAACCAAACGTGATTTTGTAAAGAACCGCCAGCAGATTCTACATGTTTTAATGCAGTCAAAATATGAGGCATATCGGCTGCTTTTTGTTGATTTTGTTTATCGAATTTATCTACATCATCAATAGCTTTTTGTTGAACGGGCGTGACACTTTTATTCATTACAGAATTTAATCCAACGATTGATGCGCCCGTTAAGAAGCCAGCAGTTAATGCAGCTTTAATACCTTTTTTAATACCAGACTCTTCCTCAAGTTGACGATAAAAATCTTCATTTTCAATCAACTCTAAGATATCTTTTAATTTCATTATTTTAAAATATCATTAAGAATTCTATTCACTCTATCATTTTTTGATACAAGTTTTCTAAATTCTTCAATTGAGACATCGCGACTTTCATTCATTCCACCTAAAATAGCGCGCTGCGTAGAAGGATCTTGAACAAGATCGTAAGCAATGAGAACAAAATTGTCGTCTACAATATCAACAGCTTCTTTTTTAATAATGTCACCAACACCACGAGATGAAATACCAATTTTTACTCCATCTTCGAGTAATGTTTGAATTATTTTTCCGTGAGGAGTGTTTAAAACTTGCAATTTGCCCATGACATCATTGCCTTCCCACCACCAATCAGTAATGATATGAGAAGCCTTTGATAATGAAACTACTGAACTGTCTGGATGATCACATTCACCTAAAGCTCTTCGCTCCGAAATCATCTTAGAGTAGTTTTGCATTTCTCTTTCTAAGATGCTTCTACTGTAGACGCGCCCATTTTGGTTCTTAGCCTCAGCTCTTTGTAGAATTGTAGTCAAAACAATAGGTTCTTTCTTTTCCAAAGATTCTTTAACAATCTTTTGATCATAGGAAAGTTCAACAAACTCTCTAAGTAAAATTCTTTTCAAGATTTTAACCTCTTACTTGACAGTTTTGGCTAATTTTTTAATTTCTTTTTGCCAATCAACTGGATCTTCAAGTTCTGCTTCGTGCCAAGGTGTATCTTTTTGAGTTTTTACTTTAGTAACATCCTTGGCTTTTTCAAATTCTTCCATTAAATATGCTTTAATTTCATCAACAGTCAATCTGCGAGTATTTAAATTAATAAGAGGCATTTCAAGTTTTGAAATTGCTCCATTAAAAAAAGCTTCCGCAAAAACTTTGTATGCACTCTTTTTCATTATTTTGTCCCCTGATATTTTTTATCTAATAAATTCTTCAAAACAGCAAGTTGCAATGGAGTTAAATCTGCAACTGTATCATCAATTTTAAATTCTAAGCTAGATAAATATTGATCTCTTTTAGTATTTATCTCAGATATTTCTTTAATGTTATCAAGTATTGTTTCTTGAGCGTGCATCAATTCAGCTTTAAGTAATTTAGCACCATCACTATTTACACTATTTAATTGTTCTTTTGTTTCTTCTGGAAAGAAAATTAATGGTCTACCGTTTTCTATCTTTATTCCAAAAGTTAAACCTTTTTCAAAATCAGGAAACGTAACTGAGAATTGGTGCACTGCATTTTCTTCGTCAAAATCACCTTCTTCAACTTCAAAATCTCCAACTTTCGAGAGCGTTGAAGCTATAGCGCTAATTGAATAATCAATAACTTTTTCTTCATTTTTAAATGCAGAAGCTAAAATAGATTTCATTTTAGGATCAGACAAAACTGTTTCTGGATCTAAAGTTTGAAGAAAATTTTCCCAAGAAACACTTTCATCTTCTTGCGGTCCTTGTTCAAACACATAAGACAGCTCAGCTTTATCTTCTAGCAGTGAAGAAAAGTGCTCAACTAAAGCTTTCATATATGCTTCTTTCTTTACGGCAGGAGCAGTCTTGGCTTTGGGAGCTGTTTTTGCACCAGGAGCTGTTTTAGCTTTTGGAGCTTTTTTAAATAAAGAAGTTCCTTTCTTATTGTATTTTCTTTTCTTTTTAGATTTTCTAATTAGTCTTTGTCTTTCCCAAGCTTTTGAACGTTTATCGAAAACACCCTTTTCCACGCCTGTTTTATCATCAAAAACAACCCATTGTTCGCCACGTTTTTTAACGGTTTCAGCTAAAGAAATATCATTTAATTCAGAAAAAAGAATATTATTTTCAAATACTTCATCGTCTGTGTAGCTATCATCTTCTCTGTCGTCTTTAGCTTTCTTTCTCTTCTTTTTAGAAGCCATACCAGACAATGGTGCATAGAATCCACCTACTTCTGGATCAACGTCATTTTTTAATTTACTATCTTTTTCTTTTTTATTTTCAGCCATTTTAAATAGTTTTTAATTCATCAACAAGTTGTATGTAGCCTAAATATTTGTGAACCAATTCATCATTAATTTCATTAATTGAAATTTTTGAAAATTTTTCTTTAGAGTCCTTAATTTTATTCATTAAATTCTTATCTTCAAGAATTGTTTTATCTTGAATTTCATTTAAATTTTTATTTATAAATTTATTGAAAGCTAAAATTTTTGGTTTAAAATTTTCATTTTTTAATTGAGAATTTATATATTCCAACAAGAATAATTTTTGATTTTCTGTTAAAGAATTTTTATATTTTTCATTAAATTTATTAACAACTAATTTTAATACTGTATTTGTATATTTTGGATCAAAATTAATCTTGGTATTTGTTGTATTTTCACACATTTTTGATGCAACAAATTCTTTTAGTTTTTGTTTTTCAATATCAGAAATTGTTTTTATTTTAATTCTTTCTTCATTAAACAACGTTTGGACTGAGGCTAACAACGTATAGTTTGTAACTCGGTGTTCATATACTTTATTTGAAATTTCATGATTAATTGCTTTTATAATTTTTGATTTAGATTCATCTAACTTCGCTTTATTAATTTTTGCTGCTGATAAGCAAGCTGCTTCTACAAGACGGAGAGCAGTTTCTTGGTCTTTTGGTTTTGACTCTAAAAGATTTTTAAAAATTTTCAATTCTTGATTTAAACACGTGCCATCTCTAAAGTGAGATTTGGTCAAATTTAAAGTTTTGACAGCTTCTTCTTTTTTATTTTCAAGTAAGAAGTTGGAAATGTGTTTTATCAAAAACTCATACAACAAAGCCGAATTTCTTTTCTTCTGATGAATTTTACTTTTCATTTTTATTAAAAGCCTCTATTTCTGTCTAACATAATTATAAATATTTAATCCGAAAGAACTTTTTTGCTTTTTGTTACTTTAAAACTTTCACTATTTTCCAAAGATTGTACAAATTTCTTGTTGGAAACTAAGTTTTTATTGTTAATTTTTTCAAAAATATCTTCATAATTCTCATCATCTGGCGCATTTTTTGTTTCACCAAACGGTGCGCGAGAAGCTCTCATCAATTCACTGTATTGTCGTTTAGGATCTAAAGCAGTTTTCTTTGTATTTGTAGCATAATTAAAAAGATTAGGATTTAAAGCTTTTTCTTTTTTGTTAACAAATGGTTTAAGCAATTCATTTGGAGCTGCAACTTGCTTCATTGGATCTCTAGATGCAGTTTCCAAACTATTTTTTTCAACATTACCCGCTTCTTCTCCAGGAGGAGGAGGTAAACCAGCTTCAGGAGGAGATGAGCTAGCTCCGCTAGCGTCAACAGAATCTGCTCCATCAACTTCTGGAGATGCTGGCATTGTTGCTGACGTTACAGAATCTAATTCTGCATTTAGCAATCTATCCTTTTTCAATCCTTCTTTGATGGATTCAATTTCTTCATCATTTAAATTGAATAATTCTTTCCAAATATAAGTTTTATCAAAAGTGTTTTCTTGAGCCATCGAAGCAACTTCTAATCTAGTTCTCCACAATTCCAATTTCTGAAGTTCTCCGACGGTTGAAGGATTTGCCATTGTAATTTCAAAATTAAATAGTTCATCATCACTAAATCCCATAGAAAACAAGTGAATTATCGCTACTTTATTTAGTTCAGCAATTAAAACTCTTTGAATTTTCTGAATGGTTCGTGCAAACCTAACGTCTTCTTGTGTTAAAGTTGCTTTTCCAACGCCTTCTTCATATCCTAAATATGATTTGGGAATCTTTAAAGCTGCAAACAACTTATTTTGAATATAAGTCAAATCTTCAATATCGCCAACAAATTGTCCGCCAGGTAAAGGATCGATTCTAGTACCGTCACCTTCACCACGAGTTGGAAGAAAATAGTCTTCAAGAACGTTGAGAGCGTTAAATCTATAATCAATTTTTCCATCAGAACCAACAATAGAATTTGTTTTCAATTGATTTTTAACTTTTTCCATGAAAGCAGGAATGTCTTGTGGTGCCGTATTACCTACGCCAATATAGAAAGCTCTTCTTTCAGGCGCGCGGACAATGCGGTAAACCATTACCGCATCTTCCAATAGTGTTATTTGTCTATATGGACGCCTTGCAGCGTCGATAACTGACGCGCCATAGGGATGGTATCTATCGTTGCCTGGCATTCTTAAATGCAAAATTTGCCAATTTTCAAGGACTTTATTTCCTTTTGTTGTCCATCTAAATCTAAAAGCTAATGGATTTTCTTTATCAAATCCTTCTTCTCTCTCGATTTCATTAACGGGAAGTGGATATAATCCTAAAACACCATAATCTGGATGGTGGTCTACCAACAAAAAACAATCACCATATTTGCAAAATGAACGAATCCAAGTTGCAGCATCAAATTCTAAATTTAGAATATTTCCAAATAATTGATTTAAAGTTTTTTGAATTACAGAATTTGTTGACTTTATTTTAAAGATTTTACCTTTTTCATCTTTAGCGCAAGCTTCTTCTGCATACAAATCTAAAGCAGCGCTAATTTCTGGCATTTGTTCCATTTCTTCAAAATCACTAAATCTAGCCATTCTACTGTAAGCAGAAAAATTACCAACCAAACTATTATACATTGCGTTAGTATCTGAAAGAAAAGAACGCGCAGTACCAACTGGTTGGCCTGGACTAGATCCTGGAGCTGCAATCTTAGACGCAATTTTTTGCTTCTGAATCGGTCCTGATTTAAATAATCTTGATAGATCTCTGTAGTACCTAGAAAGACTAAATTTTGGTTCTGCCATTTATTTTACCCCTTCGTAATCAACCAAGCAAAATCCCAAGTATCGCCAGAATTTGTTTTTGCTTTATTTGTTGATGCATCATAATCTACTATAGCTTTTTCTTTTTCATTAATTAATGTGTTAAATTGATTAAATTGAGGAATGTTGTGAGTTGTAGTTGTATTAACGGATATAGCAGACAACATAGCCATAGTGACTTCGTCATTTCTATATGAACGTTTAAAAGATTCATCATGAATCCATAAAGCCCCAGCTAAAGCCATCACTAAGTCGTCGCTCTTACCACGTTGCGCTTCTGGTCTGTTAAATTCAGTAACAATAAATGTTTCAAATTCAGATATTAATCTTTTAGAATATAGAACAACATCTCCATTTCTAATATATTGTTCTACTTTTGCAAGCATTTGATTTCTGTTAGCGGAAGTTACTGCATATCCTGGAGCATAATCATTTCTATACATTGCATATTGGGCATCTACAACAAATCCATCTTTTTCTTTAGGTTTTCTTTTTCTAGAATAATAAATATGAGGAAAAGCTGCTTGCTCCATAACTGCAATAGTTTGTCCTGCCCAACCATTATTGTTTTCAGGAGCAACAGTAGCGTCATTATACATTTTTGAAACTTGCATTAATAGCGTTCCAAGTTGGTCTGGTTTAATTTTTCCTTTATATTCACAAACTTGTTCTATTTTATCTTGATCAATTCTTAATACGTGAAAAGCAGAATAGTCTGCTGCATCACCACGTGACACGTCAGAAGCTATTATGTACGTCCCATTTCTTTCAGGCTGTTTCCAAATCCAAATATGTCTATCAATTGAATGCACAGAAATAGGATCTCTTCCGCGTTTTCTTAAAGCATCCAATTCTTCAGGCATCAGGAATGTTTCACCAGAAGCATTATAAGCACAACAATATTCTTGCGCAATTTGTCTTTGATTTTTATCTCTTGTTTCGTTTGCAAACCACTCTAAATCATATTGAGGATGAACCCACCACATAAATCTATCATTATAGATTTCTGTAGGATCATGAGGATTTATATAAGTGCCATACTTACAATTAAATCCATTAGTATCTAATTGAGCGCCTTCGTATAATTCATGAAACTTATTACCAGTTCCATTTGGAGTTGAAAGCAAAATAACAGAACCACCAGCAGACACAGTAGGAGAAACGCCAGTCCAAATTTCAGTAAAGTTTGGAATGAAAGCACACTCATCACAAACAAGTAAAGAAACAGCTTCAGAACGTCCAGTATCTGATGATGTAGCTAACGCTGTGACTCTTGAGCCATTTGCTAGCTCAATTGATTGTCTATTATCTATTTTAATTTTTCCCATTTGCTTCATCCATTTGGGAAGATTTTTAACGATATTTTTAACAACACGAATCATGTTTTGTGCTGTTTTTTGCTTTGTAGCTAAAATTAATACGTTCTTATCTCTATGCAACAACACAAGCCAGGCAATATATCCAGCAACAACCGTAGTTGCTCCTAACTGACGAGCTTTTAAAACAATATTTTTTCTGTGCTGTACAAAGCCTTGTACGAGATCTTCTTGAAACGGAAAAAGCCTAAATGGAATTAAGCCTTTTGTGGGATGCTGAATAAACGCGTGATTTGTTAAAAAATAAGCAGGTTGCTTAGCGCATTTTAAAATTTCAGCTACAATTTCTTCTCTAGTTGTAGGATTGACTTCACTCATTCAATCTCTTATGAATCTTCTAATCCTATATCGTACACTCTCAAGTCTTTAATTAGAAAACGACCTACAGGACGAACATAGCCAGCACCAAAGAGCCATGAAGTAGTTGCTTGAACTATCGAAGTGTGTTCAACATTTTGATCTTGTCCAACTTTCTTAATATTCAGAGCTTTTTTAGTATTTTCTTTATACTTTTTCTTTAATTGTTTTTCAAATTCTAACAAAAAATCACTACCTTCTTGTTTTAATTTTTCTATAACATCTAAAGTTCCAGTTTCTATTCTTTGTGCTATTAAAAGAATTTTTCCTTCATTGAGAAATTTAATTTCAATACCATTTAATTTTTCTACAGGTACATTCCATGGGTGATTAGACTTCAAATCCCACTTTAAATCAACAAAAGCTTGTGCAATTGAATCGTAAATGTTCTTTTTTTGAAGATATCTTTGATCTTCCGCTGTTACTATTTTTGCCATTAAAAAATCTCCTAGAGATTATCAAAATAATTACTTATATATATAAGATAACATCATTTTATATTATTTTTATATAAAGATAAATCGATAGTTGGCTCTTTTCTGTGTTCTATGTGCTCTACGAAACAGCAAGAACACACTCCATACTCTCTTAAATACTTATCGTCTATTGTTCCCGTCAATCTTTCGCAATGCGGACAAAAGAAACTTAACTTTACTTCACTTTTACTAGAAATTTTAAGCCAATATCCTGTATCATTACCGCAATCTTTCCAAGTATAACCTTTTCTTTCTTTTATTTCTTGCTTTTTCATATTAATCCGATGGCGCAAAAGGCAGCCAGCCAACACTTACTCCGTAAAATGATTGAAATTGTCCAACAAACTGCATTTGAACTGCAGCTCCTACAAAAAGATTTGATTTAACGGCGTAAAATGCTCTAATAGACGCCGCAAAGCCATATTGACTTCCTAGTATGTCGGCACCGATACCTATCTTCTCATACCATTTACGCTCCAATATAGAGGGATCTATTTTCAAATTTAAAGAAACAGGTATGACAGAGTTTGATTTTGAATCCAAATAAACTTTAAATGATTTGGATTTATCTCTTGTTAAGGTCAAATTAAGAGTTAAGTCTTTTTGCCAATCCAAATGAATAAATGCTTCAGGAGGATTAGTCATAGTATATCCTGAAACTTTCAGGTCGTCTTGAGTTTGGTCGAAATCTACTCTAAATCTTAGATCTTTGATACAATCAGCGCAATAAACTGAAAGAGACGCTGGTTGAGAGGCGGCCAGCGCAGATACTATCGTCTGTCTTGCGTCTCGAATTTGATAATATTTATTTTGCCAACGAAGTGAAACTTGAGAAATTGCAAAAATTTCTTCATCGTTATTTTTAATTACTTTTTGTAAAGCTGCGTTATCGGATTTTAGATTTTCTATCTCTATCGCTCTTGAAGACCAAGCATCCTTGGTTTCTCGCACCAATTGTTCAGACAACGCAAGCTTATTGTGTAAATTTCTTACTTCATCATTATGTTTTTTGTTTTGAAAAAATATATAAGAACCAAGACCTAAACAGCATACTACAAAAAATATATAAAAATATTTATGCAACTTACTCTCCGTTAATAGAACCTATCTGATTAGTTTGTTCAGATGATTGAATTTTTAGCTTTTCTACTTCTAGTTTACCAGCATTGCTTTTGTTTATCAAGTGGCCGCCGGTCATGGTAGCTAAATAACCCAGCAATACTGAAGATTCTACACCTTTTATTGAGAAACTTAAACTTTTTCCTGTTACCGAATCTATTAGAGAAACAATCATACAGAAAGACACAATTAGCCAACTGTACACAGCCAAAGTCCAAGAACCATCATATTCGCCTTTACTATTTTTAATCATCCAATTAAATTTCATATTATCCATCCTATTTAATAACCGAAAATCCATTGTCATCTCGGTCTATTTCAACTACACAATCTACTATTTCCTTGAGATAGTCGTCATGTGTAATTAAGAATATAGAATCAAATAAAGGCTTTATATTTTCCATTATTTTACAGACTGCGTCTTTGTATTCTGCATCTAGGGCGCCAAATGGTTCATCTAAAACTAATATGTTTGCTTTCGGTAAAGTTGTTATTTGTATTAATGCAACTCTAATAGCTAAAGCAGCTATTGTTTTTTCCATTCCTGATGTAATTTCAATTCTTCTTGGTTTTGCGTTATTTGCATGATTGAATAATATTTCTATTGCCTTTCCGTCATCTGCAGATTCTAGCTTGATAGAAAAAGGAACGGCTCCTTGAAGAATTTTATCTATTTGAATATTGATTATATCCAAATTTCTGGATATAATTTGTTTTGAAATACCATCCTTAGATGTAGCTTTAATAAAATATTCATAGACTTCATATTCTTTTTTTATCACTTCAAGCATTTCAGAATCTTTTTTTATTTTTTCATGTTCAGCTATTAGATAGCCTTTTTCTTGATTTGATTGTTGAGAAGCTTTTGTTAAAATTACAATATTTTTATTTAGCTCTTCTAATTTATTTTCATTATCGGATTTTAAATATTTTTCTAAGTATATTTTCTTCTTAAATAAGGAGTCATCAATATCTTTACGATTTGCTTCTAAATCTTTAGAGACGCTTTCTTTTTCTTTCTTTTTTTCTTCTAATTCTTCAAGAATGCAACAATCAGAATTTTTTATACACACATATGAAGAAAGAGAAGATATTTTTGTATCTAAATTATCTATTTGCCCTAGCAGTGTTTTTTCTTTATTTTTAAAGAATTGAGTTTTATCCAAAAACTTTTCAATTTGAACTTCTTTTCTTTCTATAGTTTTTTCTAAAAGCTTAACTTCTTCTTGGCTTTTTAATAAATCTGCATTAGAAGAAGAAATTTTCTTTTTTATGTCGATAAGTTTTTTTGTATTATTTAATTTTTCTTCTGGAAAGTTTCTATCTGAAAACATCTTCATTTTAGTTTTTATTTCTTTCCAGTCTTCTTTACACAATTTATTTTTCTTTTCAAATATTTCTATATCGAAGTATCTACCAATGAGTTTTTGTCTATCTGTAGAGCCTGCGTTGACAATGCCAAGCAGTTTCCATTGCGGAGCTATAGACGTACTCATTAAGTCGTCTATAGTGCCTAGAACCTTTCTTATTTCTTTATCGGTTGAAGCTCTTTCTTCTCCGTTTTTCTCTTCTATCGAACCATCTTTTTTATACACTTTATAATCAACGTCAGTTTTGCCTTGATATACAGGGTCTCCAGTATGTTTGCCAGACTTTACATAAGTTTGAGTCGCTCTAGAAATACAATGTATCTCATCATTCAATTCTAATTCTATAGAAGAAGCGCAGGCGTCTTTCTTTTCATTTATAATTAAATCGTTTTTAACAACGCCGTCTTTGGATATGCGATTAAATATTGTGTACAAAGGAGCATCAACAACCGTCGTACTCTTCCCTGTACCATTTTTTCCAAAGATGCCTATCAAGCCTTTCTTTGTTGTATAATCAAAAACATTTCCTTCTCCGAAGGAGAATAGATTGTCAAATGTCATTTTTCTAAATTTATATTTTAAATTACGAGAAGTTTCTTCTTCTTTGGAGGTAAGAACATGATATTTTTTGTTTATTTCTAATACCTTTTCTACGACTTCATCATTCGCGTTCAGTACATTCTTTACAAAGCTTGCTATCAATCTTTCTTGAGTCTCTTCTCCGTCAATATTTTTAATGTCAGAATCTTCAATTATTTTAACTGTGTTAGCGACAGTTTCATTTTCAGCAAAAATTAATTCTACTGGTTCAAATTTTAATTTTAAATAATCTTCTATTTTTTTCTTTTCAAAAGCAGTTACTTCTCTGCTCTTTATTTTTATTCTAGATTTTTTTCTAAAAGACAAATTCGTGTTGATATTAAGATTTTCATCTAATTCTAGAGTATAAAATGGACATACATTTTCAAGTTCCAAAAAATCTACAGAATGTTCATTTTTGCCTTTAATGTCCCAAACTAAATAACCTTTATTGGTGGTCTCAGCATAATTTTGCTGCGGAAAACTTCCACAATAAGCAGCTCTTTTTTCTACGTCCAAAAATTGTTTTTCATGAATATCGCCAAGCATTAAATAATCACAAAGAGTCAAGAACTGTCTTAGTTTATATGGAGCTAATTCAACAGTTTCACCATTTTGCAAAACTGCTCCTTGAACCATTCCGTGGAATAAGCCAATATTTGTTTTTTGTTTATTGATCTGATTTTCTTTAGGCCAATTGTTTTCATCAACACAAGAAAAAACAACAAAATCAAAGTCTTTATCAGAAGACGCATAGACGCCAGAATGCTTATGATAATGAATATTGTTTTTATTTAATGCTTTAATTATTGGACTTAAAGCATCCATTCTAGTTAAATTATTTAAAGATAAATCATGATTTCCAGGAATAATTCTCAGCTCTGCAATCTTAGATAATTCCCAAAAATAGTCTCCTAAAATGTCCATCAATTCAGTAGAAATATTCAATTTATTATGTACAATATCTCCAGCAATTACAATAACGTCAGGACTTTGAGCTTTTACTGAATTAAAAAGTATCTCGTATGAGTCTCTATATTCTTTAAGTCTTTTGAAAGACCTCATTTGAGTGTCGCTTAAGTGAGCTATTTTCATATATTTTTAGAATATCCTAATATTTTCATTCTTCTTATGCTTAATTTTGTTGCTTTAATTTTTTTAGGATACGAAATTGTTTTGAAATATTCATAAGAAGCTTTACCTAAATCTTTCACTTCATCTTCTATGATTATATTCGTATTAACTCCATACTCTAATAATTTTTCGCAGATTCCTATGGACTTATCAAAAGCATCAGAATCTAAAATTACAGTTACTTCAGTATTGTTTTTTACTATTTTTGAGAATAAAATACTTTCATTACTTAATGTAGATCCAAAAAGAGGACATGTATTTTTATCGCAATTCATCATATCAAAAAAACCTTCAACCAAAAAGAGTTCTTTTGAAAAATTCAAATTTATTTCATTTAAAATTATAGAATTTTTATAATTTTTTGGAATTGCAATATCGTTTAAGTAGTTTATATCTACAGAATTTACAGTTCTGCCTGTAAAAAAATTTAAGTCTCCATCAACAGAGAAAGAAGGAATTATTATTCTATCTCTATAAATGCCTTCTATACAAAATCCTAAATTGTATTTTGAAGCTATTTCAATAGAAATGTTTCTAGAATTTAAATATTTTATTGGTCTTGATTGTAAAGAATCCATAAAAGAAGAAATTGGTATGTATTCTTTAGGAAGGGATGGTTGATAAATTTCTATTTCATCAGAACTTTTTTCTTTTCTTTTTGTTTTGCCAAATTTTTGTAAAAATTCTTTACCAGCAAAAGTTTTTTCAAGACGAAATAAAAGAGAGGCGCCGCCAATACCTTTAGTATCGCAATGCCAACACTTCCAAACATCTGTTTTAATATTCAAAGATAACTTTTTTTTATTTGTTATTTTTTTACAAAAACCACATTTAAATAATAGTTCATCTTTTTGAGGTTCAAAACTACCAAGAACCTTTTTAAGAAAGGAAATTTCTTCAGTTGTCATTATTGAATGATTACTTTGTGTTTTTTGGACACCACGAAGAGTGAAGATTGGCGTTTACGCCATACACTTTATCTCCACCGCATTCACACCTTACACCAGTTTCATCTTCAATGTCAAGCTTTCCAAATAACCAATCAGAATCTTCTTCGTCTTCATCGTCTAAATCTGTATCGTAAAAATTAAAACTATAATTTAGATTTTTTACGGGATTTTTTTGGTTTGATTTTTTTTTCTTCATGAATACTTAAAGAAATTATGCCTGCTTTTGCAATAACCCAAGCGTCAGCTTGGTCTCCACACCAGTCTTTAAATTTACCAGTTTTTTTGTAAGCCCAATAAGATTCAGGAACTATATTTAAAGATCTAACAAAATTTACTATTTGAGTTTTTTTATCTTTATTTTGTTTATTTAGAGATAAGCCAACCATCTTTCTAGCTGACAACACACTCAATTTTATTGGCTCAATTTGCAATCTATCAAAAATCATATATGAACAAATGCTATTAAAACTTTGAAGCATTGCTAATGTTTTTGCATTAGAAAAGCCATTTGAAAATTTCTTCAAAGCGTCTTCAATAAAAATATATTTAATTTCTTCATTTTTCCAAGGTACATCGACTGCCATATTTTTAAGATTTTTTAATCCATACAAGAAAGCATCAAATATAATAGCTTTTTGATTTAAGGTATCGCCACTCATCATTAAATGACCAGTATGATAAAAATCACCTTGATCTGTCAATATACAAAATCCAATACATGTGGTGGATATATCCAAGCCTATAATCATTAAATTATTCCTATGTATTTGAAATAATCTTGCGTTAAAACTTTAAATTTCATATTATTGTTATGACAATAGATCCTAGCATATTTAAACTTACAAATATTAATTTCTGACTTTAAAAAACATTTCGGTTTTATTTCCACTACTTCTTTATTTCCATTTTTATATTCTATTAAAAAATCTGGAATATAGTTTCTATTTTGAGTATTATAATAATATTTTATTCTAAATGGCTCTTCTTGAAAAGTTAAAACAGCCATATTAGTGTCTAAATAAATGATAAATTTTTCTTCCCAAGAAGATCTATAAAAAATATTTCTATTTAATTTTATTGAAAAATAATATCCATTTTTATAGATTTTATTTTTCTTTGTGTTGTATTTTCCATCTATCCAATTTTTACTTCTAGTATTAGAAATTTTTTCTTTTGTTTCTGTTGTATGATTTTTTCCATACATAGGATTACTACAACCCTTACTTTTTTTATTTTCTTTTCTTATTTTTGATATTTTTTCTATAGTTTGTTGAGAGTGACATTTTCCATAAAATGGATGATTTTCTTTATTTAAAAATCTTTTTATTGACATTTTTGATAATTCTTCATTAGACATTCTCATTTCATTACATTGTTTAATTAATCTTTCTTTGTGGTGGTTGAAATAGCATTTTCTATTACAATATTTTCTAATTTTCGTTGAATTTTGTTTGTATGCAATATATTTAATTTCTTTTGAACATCCAGGGCAAGCAACAATAAATTCCTTTTTTCTAGCATTATTAATACCATTTCCCTGACAAGACCTAGAACAGTAATTACCAGTATTTTTAAATCTAGATTTTTTTATTTTAAATTCAATATTACATTTTTTACAATTTACATCCAGTTTAGTGCTCATTTCTTATATGTAGTTGAAATATAATAGAAAAATAGTATTTTTTTTAGTATTTTCAAAAATCGATTCTCAATCTGAACTGGACGTCTCGATTACCAACACGAACAGGGTGATTTAAATTAGCAACTGCTACCAATTGAAATTCTTCATTAAAAATACCAATAGAAGAAACGTAAACTTCTTGATTTGGCATGACGCAGACCATATCTCCAAGACTTGAAGTAACTACAAATGTTGGATTGGTTGAAAAATTTAATTCACCCGCTGGGGCTCTACATCTTATTATTTTTACAGGTATTTTATGAACACCTCTAAAATCAAAATTCCAATTATAAGAGCCAGAAGCTTCACCAAAATTAAAAAGTTTTGGATCTTTTAACGCTACTATTCCTTCTTCATAGAAAATATTTCCAACTAAACTTCCAGTATCAGAACCTAAATAAACTCCACCTCTTCCGTTATCAAATATGCGTCTTGTTCCAGAAAGATAATCTGTACCAGAAAAAGTTCCAGTTAAAATTTGTCCATCGTAATAAACTTGTGGAATATTAATTATTCTTAAATTTGTAGCATTTGTGCCACTAAATCTAATATTATAATCATAATTTTTTATTGAATAAAATTGATAAAAATTACTTACAGCTTGATACAGCTCTTTATTGGTTCCATTATAAACTGCATAATCCAAATTAATGGAAGCCGTTATTGGACCAAATTTAAAGCTATATCCACCAAGCCTTTCAGAGTATCCATCATATCTTTTATTTTGAATTTCATTTCTAAGTGATTCTTCAAGATAAACACTTCCTGTTACCTTAAAATTAAAAGAAGAAACTCTGCTGCGAGGATGAGCAACGATAAAGGTGTGTATTAGATCTTCATCTTTTAGCTCAAAATATGACATTTTATTTATATTAACAAATTAAAAATTCAAACGCACCCGGAAAACAAGTTCGTTTTCAGGATTCTTTTTGATAGGATCAGAAACTTTTGCTACTGCCAAAAGTTCGTTATTGATTGAAAACAAACCAATAGTGGTAATATATGTGCAAGTTTGATTATCAGATCCTGATGTGACTACAATTCTTCCGTTAGTATCAACAAATGTTGGATTTGAAGAATAATTATATTCAGAATTTAATGCTCTACAAAAATAAAGAGTTGAATGTAAATTAGTTTGATTATTAAATTGCAATAAATCTATTCTATTTGCTAATCCGTAAACAATATTATCAATATTTCCAGAAACCGCTGCTTCACTCAAGTCTCGCGTTGCTGCTGTCGATCCAGACCAATAAACTGTTTTTGTCGCTGCTACAGGCAAAAATACGCCTGTCGAAAATGCTACAATACCTGCATTATAATACACTCTACCTACTTGAGTAGATCCAGAATATAATGCAGCTTCATCGCCTGCTGGTCCTATTGTAAAAGCATTTTGCGCATTAGTATCTTGTAAAGTAAGAAGACCAGAACCACTAACAATGAGTTGAACGACTGTATTTCCTTTTTTAATTTCATCTTTAAATACACGTCTCTTAAAAAGAGCAAAAAACAAATCATTATATACAATATTGTTGAATGTAAAGAGAGAGTCTTCACTTCCCAATAATTTTTTAGCCATTTGTTTATAAACTCTATTTTTTTCGTTTGCTAAATTAATTGAAGGACGAGCATAGACGGCACTAGCGGTACTAATACCGAAAGTTAAATCAACCAATGCACTTGCCGAAACTGAAGTTGGGGCGCCATCGTAATAGGTCTTAAAGAATCCGCCTGACAATGCAGAACCTGAAGCTATGTTTTGATAGCTTTTTACATAATACTCGCTACTGCCAGAGAAAATTGAACTTGAAAGTGGAATTATCTCGTTTATAACTCCTCTTTGGCTTTGAATGTCTTTGCTTTGGTCGAATTCTGAAAATGAAATAGTTTTTTATTTAAATCTGACGTGACGGATTTAAATCCTCCAATTTTGTAACTAACGTTTTAGTGTAACTATACTTAGTATTTAATTTATACTCTTTCTGTAAAATATCTTCAGTTAAAACTAATAAATTTCCAATTTCTTTCACGAAAAGTTCTCTATTAGATATTTGATTTTCATAATCATAACCTTTTATTTCAATCCATTTAGCAAATTCTTCAATATAAAAGTCAGGAGTATAAGTTTTTCCGTTAGATAATTTAAATGTTTGCGGTTCATATTTCCAATTTAAATTAAATTTTTCTAAATAATCTTTTATAAAAAGAGCTTCCCACCTTGAACGAAGATTGATAAACGTTTTATTTTTTAATTCCAAAACAAAAAGACCTTGTCGTGCAGACTCCGACATTTTTTTATGAAAAAATTTACATTTGCAAACATGATTACAAAAAATTTTAGTAGAAACTATTTTACATGGCATTTTTTCGCCTTCTTTTCCACATTCCGCACAATTATATTTTATATAATCTATTTTACGACCACAATAAGCGATTTTTTTCCATTGATTAACGCAAGATTGAGAACAAAATTTTCTTTCTTTGCCTTTATACGAATAAACATTTTTACAATATGAACAAATGTTTTCTTTGTTTATTTTATAAGATTTATTTCTGCAATTAATAGAACAAAATTTAGGACTCCGAGTGATTCTTGCAGAATCAAAATCGATAAAACACTGTTTGCAGCTATATTTTTTCATTATTATCTCGTGAACTCTTCGCGCAATGTTACTGTAATTTCACCTTGCAAGCCAGAGAGAGCACCTTGACATCTAATTTTTGTTGTGATTGTTCTACTTCCAACTACGCCAATTCCTAATGTATCCCACACATCAGACGTTAATGCTTGTACGGCTATATTAAAACCACAAACAGCTCCTTGATTTGAAGCTATCGAAGTTCTAGGAATTACATATTGATAAACACCATCAGGAGTCAAAGTTACTGGAGTTTGTTTTTCTATGAAAAGTAAGTCTCCATTTATTTGAATAATGAAAGAGGCATCGATAATTTCAGCAGGAACAATTCTTCCTGATTGTGTTGATTGTTTAAATTCTACCGCCTTACCTACCTGAGAATCAGTTCTTTCACCTAAAGTAAGAGAATCAGCGCTTGGATCTAATGTAGGTAAAAATTTAAGATCTGGGTTCGAAACGGAAACCAAAGGATATTTGAATGCAAAAGCTTCATTTGTTGACGCTTCAAATATAGGAGTATTTACTATGTTAACATCTTGCTGTAACGAGCCAGTAGATGGATTGAATAAAATATAATTTATTTCATCATCTGCAAATCCATACCGCACTACTTCAAAACTACCGTCCATTCTCGACAAAAGTTCTCTGCCTAAAGAAGTAAGAACCGCATCTACAATAATATCACCGTCATTTGCTATATAGCCCATTATATAAATCCCTCTAATATTTACTATAAGTTTACTTTTTATTTAAATTTATTTACTTCTCGAACCGAAAGGATTAGATTTTCTTTCAATTAATTTTGCTGCTGGTGTATTTTTTACAGTATAAGTAATTTCTTTAATTTCGTGAGTATCTAAAGATCTTACTTTTATTAAGAAAGTTTTTTCTCCATTTAGCTTAATGGATGGTTTAAGTTTTATTGTTTTTTTAGCTATTATTGTTTCTTTTCTATCTAAAAATTTCTTAAAAACAGCATTAAGTTCCAAAATGGTAGCTCCGCTACCACTTATCCATTTCACTCTTCTTTCTTCTTTTTCTTGTTTAAATTTTTCATTTAATTGAGCTTGTATTTGAACTGACAAAAATGATTCAATTCCATGAATATCTAGACAAGAAATAGCATAAATATATTTTTTTCCAAATTCTACTATTTTATCTTCAAATACATTAGCTCCATTACTTAACGATACTTGAGCATCTGGAATGCCATCGCTATTTATATCAATTTCTCCAACTTCTGAGATCTTAGACCACGGCTTACCGAGACCATCTCTTCTATATATAAAATATTTTTGTATATCTCTTTGTGAACTTGAAGGTTTTAGCCATGTTATAATAATTTTTTTAGCCAACGTATTAGGTTGAATTCCTATTGATTCAGGAGGAGGAGGAGGTATATTTTCAAAAATTTCTACATATTTCCAATTTCTAGAAGGTAAAGATTCATAGTAATATGAAATATATTTTACTTTTTCAATAGTATTTTTTATATTATAGAATCCTTCATATCCAAAAACATCAACTTTATTATTTAATATGGAAATATCAGTTATTTTTGCGTTTTGTGAAACTGGAACAGCTAATTTTTGAGGACTTTTTTGAAAAATCATGGCTTTTCCAGAAGAAACTGACAAATAAAAATTTTCAAATAGTAAAATTTCCTTAGATTGTATTGTGCTAGCATTCTTAATTGAATACTCAATTAAGTCTTTCTGATTCTTTATAGCTTCAGATAATTTCTCTTGAAGTAATTTAGTGGGAGATTGACTAAATGCAACTGGCTTTTCTTCTATTGTTGTTATTTTTTTAGTTACTCTAATAACTGACTTTATTCTATATCTATAGATTTCTCCATAAGCTACTCTCGTATCAGTAAAAGAAGAAGCAGCAACTCCAATAAGTCGATATTCATCGATTCTCAACCACTCATTTGTATTTCTGTTTAATCTTTCTTTTTCAATGATATAGCCAATATAGTCAACACCCTCAAGTTCTTTTATAGAATCAAAACCTGTAGGATTTTGTCTAGCAATTTGCAAATCAGAAACAGATTCAGCCAATAAAGCAATAGAATTCAATTGTCCTTGAGAAGTGTCTTCAAAAGGAGTAGACTTAACAGTTGAAGAAAATCCTCTATTTGTAAAAGTTGTTCTAACGCTTCCCTCTATTGCTTGCATTAAACAAAACCTCCAAATATTCCTCTTTTTAATGGAAGTGCAGTTGCGTCCATTGTAGTCTTCACTGGCTCTAATACTACATTGATAGTATTAGTAAATATTTTTCCATTTACTATATTATCAAAAGCTTTATCTGTTTGATTTAAATCAATAACTTGAATTTTATTTCCTTCCAAAACAACAGGAGAAGATCTAGCTGCCGATTTTAAATAAGAATCTTTGTGAGCATAAGAATTGTAAGACACTACACCAGAATTATATTTTAAAATAGTTTTTTTCTTAAAAAAGAACGCTTCTTCTGAATCATTCTCGTAAGAAACTGGCTCTGTGAGAGTTACGGGGTTCCAAGCCAACTCAACATATCTTGGAACATTAAATTTATCACGCAACAATAGAGGATCTTGACTTTGATCTTCTTGAGAAGCTACATCTTCTTCTTCTGGAATGTAGAAATTATACACAAAGTTTCCATTCAAAGTTACATCTTTTAAATTATTTAATTCAATTTCTTCAGAAAATTTACTCTTCATACTCAAAGAAGAATCTATTTTAATTGCTTGCTCCATACTTTTTGCAATATCTTCTGATGTCTTAACTAAGCTTCCCAAAACTACGGCAAACGATTCTATGTTTGGCATTGTTGTAGACACATTCGTTGTAGCATTTGCCGTGCTTGAGGTTTGATTTAAATTTGAAGAATTTTCAGCACTTATATCAACAGAAGGATTTTTTTGCAAAGCTGCTGCTGCCGCTATTTTAGACAATTCATTATCGTCAACATCCGACGCCTTCAATTGATTAGTTCCAATTGGATTAAGCTTGACAATCTTATCAGGAGATAAAATTTTCGAAGAAGAAATTTCAGGATCTAATTTCGTATTAGAAAAGTTAGCTCCTTTTTCTCTTAAGACTACCAACTGTCCATAAGTTTGAGATGTTCCTTCTGTTTTATATGAAGTTGATATAGTTTTAATCATTTAGGAAAAATACCTTTGTTAAATATTAATGGTTTAGTAGTCAAAATTGTTCCTTGTATAACGGGAGTTGCTAACCCTACTGAAGCTGCTAGCTGTGCTGGAACCGAATCCTGTGGTATTAATGTTACTGTTGTTGCTTTTCCATTTATTATATCTTCTAGTAATTTAGCAATTTCATCTTCATTATTGCTAAATTGTGAATTGACTAAAACTAAAAACATATCTCTTATGTAATTAAATATATTGGTTAATCCTTCTATCGTTAGAAACGTTTCATTTCCTTTATTAGTAGGTATATTTACCGATAATTTTGAAAGACTATATATAGAACTTAAATTTCCAGATTCCACTATACTTAAAACTATATTTAATATAGGAATCTTATTTCTTATTAATTCTCTAAATTTATCATAAGAAAAATTGTTATTTATTTCACTAATAGATCCTAAAGCAGATTGCAAAAATTCTTCTGGCAATCCTCCAAGTATTTTCAGTATATATTCTAAAGTATTTTTCTCTCCAAAATTTGAAAAACTAGTTTTAATTATTTCCATTACGCTATTGATGTTGGAAGGTATCAATACTTTATTGCCAGAAGTTGTTGGAGCAACAGCAAAATAAGAAACTGTAGAATTACACATTGCTAAAATCCAAGATAAATTAGATGCTCCCAATGTCTGCTCGGCCAAATTTTTTAAAGATATACTAACTGACAAAATCTTTTCATTTGCCAAATTATTACTTTTCAAAATAGAATCAAAATCAATTTCGCTAACATTATTAGGAATTTGAGCTGCTCTAACTTTATATTCATAAATTCTATCTTCTTTTATTACATGATCGTAAAATATAAATACATCTTCGTATTTTAAATTTAATTTAAGTTTGTCAATAACGTAAGGAATTAGCTTTTCAGTTTCTTCTTCGAGAGATTTATAATCTAAAAATAAAACTCTTTGAAATTTAGCATCTGCTTGAAAAATATTTCTCTTATAGACTTCATAATGACTTGCATTTAGATATCTTTCAAAAATAACAAGACATCCGAGAGAAGTTTGATTATAAAAATATTCTATACAACAAATAATTTGAGGAGAATTTTCAGTAAAATTTTTAGAATATCTATCAAAAGCAACATTTTGATATTTTGTAAGTCCTACAATATTAAAGTATAATTGATCTTTAGGTATTGTATACGGTATAACTGGAACTGGCGTCGGAACAACTTTAGGTTGTGGCGTAAAAACTTGAGATGGTTGCGTATTAATGACATTTGTAGCGTTTTGTGTTACTGAAGGTGGAAATCTATCAGTGACCGGAGGCTTTACTGTCGCTGGAGAAGTAATAACTCTTACTGGCGGAGCAGGTGCGGGAGTTGGAGCTGCCTTAGTTACTGTTTTTACAACGTCTTTAATTGGAATACTAGGCGTTGTAATGCTATTCATTTTCATTATTTCAATATTCTCCTAAGTAGATATTCTTACTTCCACAGGAGGAGACGATAATCCTGTTGGGCCATAAGCAACTATTCTATAAATATAAGAATATCCTCTCTTTAAAGAATAATCATAAAATTTATTATTTATATAAGATTTACCTAATATTCTATATACATCATTTACAGCATCAACTTTTCTTTCTATTGTGAAATTATCAGGATAAGTTTTATTCGCATCATATTCCCAAGAAATTTCACAAAAAAATGGATCAACTTTTGAATTTATTATCAAAATTTTAGGATTTATTACTGGGTCTAAGGAAGTAAGAGTTATGTACTCTTGTTCGTTACTAAAATTGCTAGTTTCTAAATCCGTTAATGCTGCAATTCTATAAAAATAAACATTATTTGGTTTTAAAAATTTAGGAAAATCAGAAGGTCTTTCTGTTGTTGCAACTTCTACCGATGCTGATGTTCCTAATAACGTTCCATCAAACGAAACATAATCAGTTGATGAAACTTCATCAAACATAAACTTGTTTTTAGTTAAAGGAAAAGTCTGATACACATCTTCATCAACTTTTCTTCTTTGTAATTCATAAGAAAAAATCTTTTGAGAAGATGTATTTTCCACAAAAGTATTTGTTTCTGACACATTGTCGTCATCCCACGCTATTTTCAATCTGTGTGGATAATCTCTAATTTTTTCAAATTTTAAATTAATCGGAGTTCTAATAGTTTTTTTGTTAGACGATCTAACAATGCCAAATGCGCAACCACCAGAGTTTCCAAATAAATCAAAACCTTGAATTCTATATTGATAGATGTGTCCAAATTGAATTTTATCATCAATAAAATCTATTTGTTCAAAAGAAACATTTGTAGCTAAATTATTTTGAGAAAAATTTACTATATTTTGCTTTGGTTTAACAAAAAATTTATTATTTTCCCAACCAATTCCTCCATAATTATTTGTATCTTTTCCTGGAACAGAGAATTTTTTTTGCTTAGTGGACAAATCTTTTCTTGTTATTTCATAATATTTAATATTTGGATCATTAGGAAAAATAGAAAGTTTTATACTATCAGAATTTTGATCTTGAACAGCCGATAAAACCGCAGATTTTAAAACATTTGCTTGAGCTTTTGAAGTAACTCCAGAAATTGTAGCGTCAATTGATACCTCAATAGGTTCAGAAATTCTTCCAAATATATTTTCAGAAAAAACTCTATAAGAATAATTTAAACCATATTTGATATCTTTATCAACAAATTTTATTGATATACCAGAAATTTTTAATTTTCCAACATAATCATAATTTAATTCTTGAGAAGATTTTCTATATACGAGAATATTTTCAGCTAAATCAGCTTCATTAAAAGTTAAAGTAGCTTCTATTTCATTTTCTTTAGACTTTCTTAGATAAAAAGTAAGTGGAGATCCAACATTATAATTTAATTCTACAACTAACGCTACCGCGTTAGATTTTACAGACTTACCTAAATCTTGAGAAACGCTTTCTATGTAATATTCATAAGCTTCTCCAAGTAAAATAGAAGTGTCTCTATAATAAAGTTCTGCAGTATTCAAATTTCTTGAAACAACAAACTTCGTACTTATTTCTTTTAAGAAAGAGCTATAGCTTACTGTAGCAATTTTTTGAAATTCATATGAATTCAAATTAGACGTGTCAGTTTTGGCGGGAATAACTGTCTGTTTCATGTCAAAAGATGAAGCATATCCAGCCGTAGGTAAATTGGAAAAAATTCCACCAGCCAAAACTGACGTAGGTACGTCACTCTTTTTTGTTTTTTCTACAGCTTTTTTAGTTTCAGAAAATTTTCCAACTTTTTTTGCTCTTTGTGTTAATTTTTCATAAGAAGAATCAGTTATTTTATAATCTAAAGTTTTATAGACTGAGGCTTCGTCGGGCGTCAATCTTCTCCTGAAGACATTGAAACCCACAACCTTACCAGAATCTACAGCTCGTCTATCAATCTGAAAATTTAATTGCAGATAAGGATAATTTGCTCCGTCTACTAGAATATCTATTTTAGTTAATTCTGGCTGATATGTTTGAGCTTGCTGCACTCTTACGTCAGTTCCTAATGTAAAAATTGACGTTCTAAAGGAAAACTTGTCATCATCAATAGCTTGATTTTGAGATCTTTGTTCTAAGATTTGAGTTTGCAAATCTTCTAAATTTATTTCAAAATCCTTTTGAGACATTATTCAACCTCTAAAGTAAAGTATTTTTCAAAACCTTCATTCTTTATTTCGTCACTAACAATATCCATTATAGACTCTCTATAATAGCGTACAAGCTCTTCTCCTTCTTGTGCATACACTTCTATCAAGAATCCTTTCGGAAGCGTTATAGGTCCATCAGAAGTTTTAAAACGTAAGTCTATTTGCGTTTCGTCCAAAGCATAAACTACATCAACATTATCTGATAATGATTTTATATTTTCCTTTTGAGCCGTAAAGATTGTGCCTAATTGTCCCTTAATTAATTGACTACTAGTAGTCACTACTGAACCATCCGTTTTGTCCAACACTTTATTATTTCCCAAATAAGTAAATCTACTATTAATTGGTAAAATTTTATTTGTCATATTAAAATAATCCTGACGATGACAGATAGTTTGCTGATTGATACCTTACAAACATTTCTTGCCTGTCCACATCTACAACTTCCGCTGATATAACTGCGCCTATTGGTTTTCCTAAAATTCCATTTTGAGATAAAGTATAGGAAGAGTATTTATCATACACTCTTTCTCCAGTAAAATTTAGAGATGCTGTTTCTGGAACAATTTGTAAAATAGGACTCTTTTTTCTTAAAGTTGGAGCATAATATAAAAAATTTTTCATTTCAACATTAATCATTTGATTAACTTCTAAAGATAAATTTCTAAAGATAAGATTTTCAAAATTGTTAATATTTCCACTTACTTGAGTAATACTTCCAGAATAATTAATAGATTCATCAGAAAAAGCATAATATTTAAAATTTAATTGATTTGTTGATAAAAGTTCTCGACCTTTATCAGTCAAATTTATATCAAAAATTACTTCTTTAAAATTAAGAAATCCCATAAATTATATATAAATACACCAATTTTTAAATATTTGACACTATTAAAATATATCGCTAAGTTTCATTATGATCTTTGCTTGATTTTATAAATCGTCCATATACAATCAAATTTTTATTACTTTGTAAAGCTTGACCATTTTTATGTTTTGCAGAAATTCTCAATCTTTTTGTATTAACTAAATCAATATCAATTGGCCAACCAATTTCAGATATCGTTAAGTCTCCATAATCTATTTGTTTAACATTGTATAAATCTCTATGTCGAGCTTCAACATAACTTCCAGATGTAGAAACTTCTACGCCTTGCTCTATAGTAAAATTAATATCTTTAAGAGGCTTTCTTTCTACCTGAACAACCACATCATCTAAAGTACCGCTGGCGTATTTTTTAATATAACAAAATAACGTCATACTATCATAATCACCAACATCCACATAATCGCCAGAAGTAAAAGTCGTATTTAATTCTCCAACTTTTATTATCTTGCTAGTCTCAGAAAATCCCTTCAAAGAAAAATTAGAATCTTGTTTTGGCCACATTATTTGTACAAAAGATCCTAATCTTTTTACTTGAATGATGCAATCATCTGTATATCCTACTTTTCCAGAATCTACGCTTCCCAGTCTAACACTTTTCATTTGAGAGTAAGGAGAATGAAATGGATATTCAGAAACATTATTCAATATATATGCATTAACAAGAGAGCCGGAAAAATAAGAACTAGTTGTTACATAATTGATAGAAGTAGCAAAAGTAGAATTTGCGAACGATTCAGAATTTGACGTAAGAACCGTTCTTTCGATAAATCCATCAGTTCCATTAACGCCAGCGGTGCCACCTATAAATGATCCATAATCTATTAATACTCCATTAGCTAAAATTGCTCCACCGTAATATTTATTAAAAAAATTTGATCGTCCATCATTTTTAATAAACGAACCAGATTGATTATAAATATCTAATGACGAAGACAATAATCCTCTTCTGGAATAATAATACAACATATTATTTTTACTAGAATATGCTGAATACACCGATGCTGATATTTCTCCATTTGTTGATTGCCACTGAATTGGCCTTAAAAATGTTCCAGAATTGCCCGTAGATGAAGAAAAAAATTTACTTTGACTACTTTCAGGAAATGTTAAATATGTGTAAGAGTTAAGTCCGTCTGAGTCTAATGCTACACTGGCAAGATTAGTAAATCCATTTGGAGCTCCATTATCTACTGATGATGAATAAAAAGAATTAGTCAAAGGAAGCAAAATTGAATCTTTTGTTTTTAGGTTAGCTATATGAAAACTTGCACCAACCCAAGATAACACAACAAATAATCTTTCCGAAGGATTTTGTCTTAATTTTATATCAGTTATTCCACCTTGTAAAAGTCCAGACTCTTGAAAAGATTCAACTATAGTAGATGATAAAAAAGAAATACTTGCTGTAAAATAATAACAAGTAGGATTATTATTGCTACCTAAAGTATTTGTTCCGCCAACAATAAATTTTCCATCTGTCGAACTACTATAAAAAGCTAATGAACTAATTGCAACGGACGTGCTAGCGACTGTAGTTGCTATCGAAGACGATGAAACTCTCCAATTTTTTCCACTATTTTCAGAATAAGCTATAGTATTATCAAACATTGCAACAGCAATGGAGCCAGATGAATCACAACAAATACCTCCTCTGGGAACTTTAGGTGTTGGTAAAATATTCCAAGTCAATCCAAGATTTTCTGATTTATACACGGCATCATTGTTGGACATTGCATATAAATTATTTTTTCCATCATGAACAACTTCAGTAAATTGTTTTTGTACTCGTCTAGAATCTGTGGATCCTATGCCTGTACTTCTAACAAAATAAGAAATATCTCTAATTCCCATATTAATCAATCCTCTTAGCTAATGGAAATGCATATTCGGAAGCATCTATGCCGTTTACTTTAAAAAGTTTTTCATAAACTTCGGAAGTTACTGCTTGTTTAAATTTAACTTTAAAATTTCTCAAAGTAAGAGATCCAGTTTCAAGATATATACCAAATTTTATATTACTCAAATCAGATAAATTAAATCTATACAAATTAGAAATTCCTGGAAACGTCACCGAGCAACTAAAAGTTCCATCATCATTTTGACTTTGTACAATATAATCGTTCAAATAATAAGATTGACTAAAGTACATAACGCGACTAGTCATAGCGCTATCTGAACCCATTTGTAGCGTCCGCGTTTGCAATGAATCGAAAGAATTTACATAATTTTCTTTCAAAGAATATAAAGCTCCAGATCTTTGTGTTTTATTGAGTGAGTGAATATAATGTGCATCATTTGTTCCTGTCACTATAACAAATCCAATATTGATATCCATCGTACTACCAGACAAAAATAATCCTAAAGAATTATCTGCTAAGGTAGTTCCTCTAGTTAAATCTTTAGCTTCTGCTAATAGTTCATAATATGCAGGTATATTATTATAAGCATTAATATAAATTTCTTTTTGTCTAGAATTTAAATCATACTTATAAATTCTTGCTGTATTAATAGAACCAGAATAATCAGGATCTGTAGTTTGTAATGCACCAGAAAAACATCCAGCAACAAATAAATTATCTCCCTTCAGTAAAGCACTACTAGGCAATGTAAAAGTAGAAGAAAATCCTGGGGCGACCGACGATGTAAACCCTAAAGGTTTATAAAATAACCAATTAAAGCTTGACGTCAAAGAGTTTGCAAGTGCAGTATTGTCGTATCCTGGTTTTTTTGTGTACCTTAATCCATAAAAATTATTATATAAGTGACTAGAAGTTAAAAATATTCCCGCTGGCACTGTAAATATTTTATCGTTATCACCAGCTAAAGCATCAATAAAATAGCCAACTGGACCTGATCCGCTTAATACGTCAGATATTTTATAAACATTTCTTTCTGTTTGAGCAAAATAACCTACTCCATCATCAGCATCAAAAGTATAAACAAAAGAATGATTTACACCATTATTATCTCTATAATTTAAAGCGGAGACTATTGAATCAAAATAAATATCATTTATAATTTTTGCATTAATTGTTGAAAAATTTACATTTTTCTTTATATAGTTTCTGGATGTTACGTGCCCTTTTGTATTTGCGATAGCCGTACCTGTATCACTATATAAATTTACTTCAGAATAAGTTACAGAACCTGTATTAGAATTTGCCAATATCGATCCTGCCGAACCTGTATACATTCTTAAATACTTAGGTTGAGCACTCGTGTTGGCAGCAGCTACTGGTGCTGTCGAAGAAGAAAGAAATGTTGTTAAAGCAAATAAATTTCTTTCTCGGTCACCAAAAGTATAACTATCATGTTCAACCATTAATTTGGCGTGCTTTATTCCTCCACCTACAGTATTATACAAAAATACAATACTTTGATCTGACGCTTCTTTTATTTGTCTTACCGCAAGTGTTCCTTCTGCTGAAGTTCCATTTACTAGTTGTCCAGCAACCACAACATTGCCAAATCTATCTTTTGCAATTGATTCTGCATTACCAGTCAAAGCGGTGTAAGTATCGATTGTTGACCACGTTCCAGAAGCAATAGAACCGCTAGAGACAGTAAAATATTTTCTTACTGTCCAATATCCATTATTATTTCTTCCAGCAGCATATACGTTATTATTTGAATCCACATAAAGAGAATTCCACAAAGAGCCACTGTTGTCTGATCTTTGCCACGAAACTCCGTTGTCTGTTGATTTTAAAATAAACGCAGAATCTGCCAATCCAGTAATGAAAGTACCAGTGTAAATTTGTTGCCCATATCCGCAAGCATACATATTTCCAAGACTGTCTGTTTTTATATCAGACATAATATATCGAGCAGATCTTGTGCCGTTAGAGCCAGTTGAAAAATTTATAGATTCAGAAAAAGTATAAAAATTTAATTCTAAATCTATAAATTTTTTATCATCATACCCATAATTTTTATTATAAAGTTTGTTGTCAAAATTAGAAATATATTTAGAATTTTCTATATGTTTAAATTTTGAATTTGAATTATAATTTGCAGATTTATTTTTAATAATATTTTTTGTATTATTTCTATCAAAATTTTTGTTTATTAAAACATTTAAAGTATTTCTTGAATTTTCTGGTATTGAAAAAAATCTAGAATAAGATGTTGGAATTTTAGAAACAACCTTAAAATCATTAAATACTGTTCCACTTAAAAAATTATTTCTAATTTTAAAATGAGATGAATCATACAAAGGAGATGTAGCGCAAACATCTATACTTGAAGAAGATTTAGTATTAAAGGGCGCATTTGTATCATATCTATCAAATTTTAAATTTGCAGAACCAGTTATTTGTAATGAATCAATACTTACAGCATTTTCTGTAAAAATAACAATATCGTTAGATCTATAAACATCATTTGGAGAATAAAGATTTGATTTATAAATTGATATGTCTGTATTAAATAACGGATCATAAAAAATTTGCGGCACTACTCCGTTAGCTGTAATTGAAACTCTTTCAGGCGATAACTGATCTGCCGTTTTAAACGAAGCAGTTATCCCATTTAAAGTAAATTTTGTTTTATAAACATTTTTAATCGAAATAGTTTCTTGCCACCAAACTGCTATAGAATTTCGCCCTGTAGGCATTATTGAGCGATTACTCGAAACATAACTTTTCGCAGTAGCTTTTGAACTAAAATATGTTTGACTAAATATCATGCCAGTATTGTCAATTCCTGAACCTGACAAACTATTACTGAAAATAAAAGTAGACAGTCCGTCCAGGCCAGAATTGTTATTAACATTACTTGAAATGCAAGATATTAAAACTGGGACAGCTTCACTAGTTTGATTAATAACTAAAGCTGTATCTAAATTTAAAGAGCTTGTCTGATATGAAATAGAACTAAAGCTAGTCACTACTGAACTTGCTGTGAAAATTTGCGCCACTGGCGAAGATCCAGTTATAAATACAGCATCAGATCCTGACATTTTTCTCAAATCTACTATATCAACAACACAATTTGCAATAGATGCCGAAGTTGCATGTCTGGCAATTGTAAAAACATCTCTTTCACTCAAAGAATCTTGTTCATATCTAGAGTATGATGTAGTCCAATTAAATCCAGAACCTAATGATCTTGTTAAAATAGTAGCAAAATAACTAGAAGTATAGACAGCAGTTCCAGCAATTTGTGAAAAGCTTGCAAGAGAACTTGTACTAAATAATTTAGATCTTATAAAAAAAGTGCCAGTTTGTTCGTTAGTTCCTGTGAAAAATATTCCACAATTCCAAGGAAGATAAACTGTGCTTGTAAGTAATGTAGAAAAATAAGCACTTCTTTTAAAAGCTCCAGCATCGTAAATAACTGTTTTAGTTCCCGACAAACAAGAGTCTTCTTTAAAAGAGTAATTTGACTGAGTAAGAAAGTATCTATCTGCTGTTTCTGTTACGTCTCCGAACTTTGAATCGAATCTATATACAACTCCAGAAGATCCGCTTTGTCCAACGATTCTCATAAATCCAGAAACTTGAGAATCGTCTGCTATTTTTGAAGCAGTTATATCTATAGAAATGCTTGCACTATAAGGAGTATCATCTAATACGATTGTGTTTTGAAAATTTTTAGAATCTGGAAAATACGAATCATCAAAAAAATTATTTTTGAAATTAGTCGAATCTACTTTTCCATCCAATCTTACTAAAGAATCTCTGTCTTTATATTTTTTATAAGTCATTTTTCATCCAAGTGGTCAGAATTAATATTACAATTTATAATTATAACTTTTGTTGCTTTAATTTCAGGACCAGTCGTTATTGCAATTTCTGGAATATTTACGGGAGTTCTAAATACTGGATATTGGTATTTATATTTTGGTCTTTCCAAGAAGTGACTTTCGACAATTTGTTCTCCACCAATAAATTTAACATTTGCAGGCAAAAGTTGTTTAATAGAATCAGATATTTTAGAGTCAAACCAAGTAAATAATTTAAAGAAATTATTAAAATTTAGTCCGTCTCCCATTTTTTCAAAATATCTACTTCTTAAATTTTCAAGTTTTGTATATTCTCCCTTATATTTGCTTACTCCAGAACCAATTATATCATTTAATACATCAAATGAAGAAAATATTTTCATTATATCTTCATTTAAAGAATCTATAAAATTAAATTCAATAGCAACTTCATTCGTATCATTAGCTATTTCACTCTTCTTTAAATAAGATTTATTTCTTATTCTTATTTTATTATCCGTCCACTTCAAATCTATAGAAGGACTTAAGTAAGAATATTTTCTTAAAAATTTCTTATTTGAATTATAATTTGTTGGAAAATTATAACCAGTAGCAGTTCTATTATTTCTTGAAAGATCTATGATGTTATTTATATTACCTCCAACACTACTGCTAATGTTGTCGAATAACGGATACTGCGCATACAAAGAGCTTGTTACACTCATAGGATTGTCTTCGCCAACGCTTTCGAAATTTAAAGCGTGAGAAGTCATTTCTTGATTGGTTAATTTTCTATTCCAAACTTTATATTGAGAAAAATAGCCACCAGCATTTCCTATAAAAGAACCAGAAAAAGCTCCCATAATAAAATCTGTAGTGCCAGTAAGAGGAGACAAGAAAGGAATAGAACCTGTCACGGATGAAGATAAATAAATTTCACCATCAACTACTTTTTTTATTTCTATAAAAGGAATTTTATTATGATTTAGGCCAGCCGCAAGATAAATAAAATCTCCATCTAAAGAAGATGTAAATAAACTTGCACTTAAAAAATCAGAACCAGAATATGAACCTAAATAAAATTGAGCCTGCGATGAAACTGCAGTTGGTCTACTCCAAAAAAACGCTAAATCATTAGGATTTCCTGTTTTTGTAAAATTCCACAAATCACCAACATTGTATGGATAGTTATATGAAGCGCTCACCCAAGGCAGCTCAGCCCACATTTCAACAGTGAAACCACCAGATAAAGTTTGTGCCGTACTTCCGCTAGTAAAGTTTTGAACTTTAAGATATTGGTTAAGAGAAGAAGCAGTAAAAGCTAAAGCGTTAGAAACTTTTTCTTTTACAATATAGCTATCCTGCAAAGAACCTCCAGCGAGATATCCATATTCTTTAATATTAATATTTTCTCTATTTATTCCTAAAATATTAAAATAAGATTCGATATTATTTCTTTTTCCTTTAGTAGAATACAAATATGGAAGATTATTTAATATTCTTCTCCAAAATTGATTTCGTATTTCATACAAAGGAACTTCCAAGCTAGAAGATGAAATAATATTTTGACCAAAGAAAAATTCTAATGGATTTGATTCATTAAAATGTTCAGTAACTTTCCAAGAAAAATATCTTTTTAAGTAAGGTAAAAATAAATCTGGAGTTTGATCAAAATCACTATAATTTGTCGTTCTTAAATTAGAAAATTGATCAATATACAATTTTAATTCATCAAAATATCTTGCCATAGCCAACGAAAATGAAGTAAGGAGACCTTGTTTGTCATCATCTTCTCTTAAAATGTATGGCGGCAACAAATTAAAAATTAAATTTGGATTAGAAGAATCTCGAAGACTTGCAGATGCTTCAATAGAAGCAGTATAAGCCATTACGAAAGGCGACGTAACATAAAGGGTTGGAGTACCCTTCTCTTTATACAAAAGAGAACCAGAGACTCTTACGTTAGAATTATAATTTATTATTCTTCCTGTAATGTTGTTTTTAGAATAATCAACTACAACAGAGTCGGTAGATGTAATTCCAACTTTACTTTCATTAAAAGAATAATGAAGCATCATATTGTCTGAATATGGCGTAGAGTTTCTAAAATCTCTCAGATAGTAATCGTGACTGCACGTATTATAAATACGAACATCATCAATACCACCAGTTAAAAATTGTCCAATATTAAAAGTGGTAAAATTATTATTATTTATATCAGCTAATCCGTACGTCCCAGTGTTTACAATTTTACCATCAAGATATAAATAATTTTTATTTGCAACTCTGTCAACCAAATATCCTACTGCAAATGGAGATCCGCTTAAATGAGAATAAGAAGCAGTAATTGATGAAGTAAAAGCACCAGAAAAACTTGTTGCAATAATAGTTGAGGCGCCAGTTGATTCAATCAAATAACCAAAATTTCTTGTTGGAGCAATAGAAGAACTTCTAATATATACTAAATTATAAGCTCCTGCTGTAGCAGGATTTACTGCAAAACTTACCATATAAGAAGAAGAACCAATAAAAAGTTTATTATCGTAATCTAATCCTTGTACGTAAGCAGATGTATTTAAATTTAAATATCCAACAGCCTTTGGCCATTCTTTTTCTAAAACATAATTTTCATAAGCACTACAAGAAAACAAAAAATCTGCAACATTTTGATAAGTTCCGTTATATGGATAATCTCTCAAAATTTTGTTTTTAGCAATTGTAAATTTTTGTACAGCAGAATCAAAAAAAACATGATTATTAAAATTAGAATAATCTACTTTAAGATTTGTACTTAATTTATCTTCTAAAGCTTTTTCTATTTTTTTTCTTTCATCAATAAAATCTGCCAAATCATCAAAAGCAATTTCTGCTGTTTGAGGAAGATTAGCTTTATTTTTGAAATTTTCTGGAAAATCTAATTTAAATTTTGATCTATAATCTTTCATTATTAGTAAACTCTAAATTTAAATTTATCTTTTATAACTTTTATATCGTAAGGAGTGTTTTGAATATTAAAAATAATTTCATAAACAAAACCAGGAACAAATGAATTAAAAAATAAATCAAAATAATTTCCTTGTGAATCGTAAGAAAGTTTTGTATATTGTGAATTTGTTCCAGTCATGAAAGGAATAATTACTTCTCCTGTATTGTCATTCAAGATAGAATAATAAACATTTTCTAAATATAGATTTTGACTCTCTAAAGATGCTGTACTAAACGCATACAAGTGCGAAGTTTGATTATTTTTTCTAATATTAGTACGAAGTCTAGCTACTTCAGATGTAGAATAAAGATTTTTAAAATTTTCTAATGATAAAGTATAATTTTCATTAAAATCTTCAGAAGAGCCAGTTGCTTGTGTTGGATAAAATGTGCCAGTCTTATAAACATTGCCAGCAGAATACCAAATATCATAAAAAGTACGAGAAAATTGTAAATTTCCAGTCAATTGTAAATTAATAGAAATTGAATATATTCCAGTAGAAGGATTTGAAGCAGTAAGTGTATTGACGTATGAGGCACTACTAACACTTAACGCATCTTGTATTTTCACATATATCGGAGAAGATAAATTTTTATATTGTCCTTTAACAAAATTATAAAGATATAAATTATTAGATTCATTATAATAAAAATTATTTCTATTGTCAGAAGAAAAATTAGACCATCTTGCTTCAATTAACGGTAATCTATCAACATATTTTGTTTCTCTACCGTGAAAAGATTTTTTATAGTAAGTAACCGTATTACTTTCACAAGTATCAGACATTTTAACTAACAAGCCGTTTGCAGGCAAGTTACCAGTTAGCCAAGCATTCACTAAACTGGTAATATCTACTTCTAAATCTTCATTTCCTAAATCAAAGTGTTGCGAAGAGGTTAGAGTTTGCAAATAATCGCTTCCAGTCAAAGTCCATTTGCTGGTTGATGAGCCGCTAAACCAATTACTATATCCTACATCTAGAAATTTATCATTATCTTTTCCTCGTCCTTCGTCCCAAGAAGAAGAAATTGGATAAATTTGAATATCAAAACTTGATGGTAATTCTTCATCGTGAATAAAATTAAACATTTTTAAAAAATACTTAACTGACCCTGACGGTATTACTCTGTCTTGAAAAATTTTTCCTGACAATTCTGTTAATGGAAATTTAATTAAAACTCTTGACAAACCATCAAAAGAATACAGCGAATCTGTCGTCTTTACTGCAAAAACAGAAAGTTCAGAATTAGAGCCTAAATTCGCCTGACTTGCATCGCCAGAAGCTAATGTTCTGTTTGTTATAGTATTGTCTTTTTCAGAAGTTATTCTATAAATTCCCATTTATTTTTCCTATTTAGCAGTTACCACAATATCTTTATTGTTATATTTTAATTCAAATTGAGCATTTTCTTTACAATATACAATATTATTTTTTATGTTTTCTTGTATATTGTAAGATGTATTTGAATAGCTTCTTCCTTCGACTGTTCCTCTAATGTTTGAAATATTAATCGACGTTACTGAAACTAATCCGGGGACTGCTGCCAATAAAGCGTGAATTGAAGTTAAATTAATTGGTTGATTTAACTGCCATTTTTTTGTATTAAAAAATTCTTTTAAAATTACTATACAATTAGATAAAACTTCTAATTTATTAAAATCAGGATTTGTTAATATAGAAACATTTACGCCAATATTGATAATTTCTCCATCTAAAATTTCTATAGCATTAGATAACATTCTAAATCTTGAAAGATATTTTTGTAAATTTTCTTTTAATTTTTGAGAAGCAACAACAAGATATCCATTAGAATCAATTGAAAGAATAACTAATTCTACAGAATTTGGATTAAGAGAATTTGTCTTAGATGCCGCTCTAAAGATTCCACCAAATTTAGGCGGCATCGAAAGAGTTCTTGCTATAAAATCAGGACCAGAAACTAATCTTCCTTGTGAAGCATATATCGCTGGCATGATTTGCGTTATTTCATCAAGAGTCATTTTTTCTTTTCCGCCAATTCCAGGAGTCGGATTGTAAACAGCAAAAGAATTAACTACATCTCTTACAGTAGAAGTAGACAAACTGCTGTCTGAAATTTCATACCCTTTGTCGGCTACTGAATCTATCTCCCCGGAGCCAACATTTGTATTTTCACCACCACCTACTCTATAGGTTACAGTCAACGTAGTATTGACAGGAGTTAATCCTAAAGTTCTAGTGCGTAAAAAATTTTGTGGATCTAAAGAAAAATCAGTAAAAGTTGATTTTCCAAAAACAGGTAAAGATAAATCTCCGAGATCTGGAATTAATTCACCATCAAAAGTTTGAGCATCACCAGAACCAAAATAAATGCTTGTCAAATTTGTGGCATAATTAAATTCTGTAACAAATCTATAAGGAACAGATCTAAGCTTTAAAACATAAGGAACGTCGTCGCTATCTTGTCCTACGTTTTGCGATGAATCAAAAACAGTATCTTGACATAGATAATCTACTTCATACCAAGAATTTCCTTCAGAATCAGTCATTGATATTATTTCAATTACGTCTTCGTCAGCCAAGACTATTTCTCTATTTTTTTGATATCCTGAAATGGTAAATTGGGTTGTTTTTGTTTCTCCCGCAATATACGAAACGTTATCTTTTCTTAAAAGAAATGTAGTTGGAAAATTTGTTGTAGAGTCTCTTTCTTGCACTTGAACATAACTTGGATTTGTAATATCTATTTTACTAAAATCTATGTCTTCAAGCGTCTCATAGAATGCTCCATTTCGACTTTTTAGTTTTGCATTCTTTTTTATTGTTAAAGCGTATCTCATGTCTGGAAGAATTTGTCCCAAACTTCCAGTTGCTGGAATTTCTATAAAAGCATCTGTAAAACCAACTGCTGGAGATTTACCGAAAGCCTTAAATCCTAATTGTTTAGCGTGTTTAGTAATGTTTTTTGCTTCTGTAGCAGTTTCCAAAAAAGACTCATTAAACTTTTTATCAATATAAAAAGACATGTTGTCGCCAACATAAGCCATTAATTCAGCAAGCATCATCGCTGTAGACGGTTCACTGAAGTCTTGATAAACATCTGGATAATAAATTTGAATAAACTTAATAAAGTCATTCATCAACGATTGATGATCTCTATTAAGGTATTTTATTTCTCTTTTTTTAACTGTATTAGTAGCCATTATTTATTATGATATTTTAATAACTCTATCAAAAGCTCCATTAATTTGATTAACTGACCAATTTATTTTTATAGAAAAAGCATTACTTTCAACTTTATTATTTTTATTATAAGGAGTTATTGTAATTTCATTTATAGAAACGGCTGGCATCCATTTATTTACAGCATTTTTTATAAGCGTTGCAGCTTTATTTATTAATTCTTTTTCTGGTTCAAACAAGACACTTATTAAATTCGCTCCAAAATCATAAAGCATTGGTCTATCGCCCCAATTTGTTAACAATAAAGAATGTAAATTATCATTTATGGCGTCTTCAGTTTTTAAATTGACTGCAAAAACACCCCTAGAAGCTCTTTCTAAAGGAAATTTTAAATTGATAGGTCTTACTTTAGTATTGGCCATCAAAATATATATTACGCAAGTTTATTTATCTTAGACAAAGATTGATGGATGAGATTTAATAAATTTTTCTTGTATTTTTCAACACTTGTTTCTTTTTCGTTTTGCTTAGAAAAGTTTTCAAAATCTATTTCTTCAGAATAGTCAAGTTTTTTTTCAGATCCACTTTTAATAGCTTTTACGCCTTCAATAAATTTTTTTATATTTTTTCCAAATTCTTCAATAAATTTTTTATCGTTTAAAGAGTTTTTGAATAAAATTCCTAAATTTTCAGTAAATTTACTTGGAATGAATCCATCAATATTTAATTCCTTAAGATAATTAGAAAACATTTCATTCCAAGAATTCAAAGCTTCACGTTCGGATTCTGCTTTATAAACTTTTTCTAATCCTTCAGATAATTTAGAAATCGATAATGTCATTTTTTTATGTTTACTGTTTTTGATTTAATCGTTTCTAGTTTCGCTAGCAAAGGAGCGCCTTTCGCTAAAGCGGTAGGGGAAGGGCCTGAAGGGCCTAGAGGAGTGACGTGGCTATCGTGAGTCATGAAAGCATTAATTAAACTATCTAAAATTTCTACAACTTTATCACCTAAAGCTGCTGGAGAATCTTCTCCTCCTACATTCACACCAGCAGCTTTAATATCTACTTTTCCAGTAGTTTCAACAGTCACTTTTCCATCATTTTTGATATAAACATCGCCTTTCTCGACAATAATTTTGGTACCACTACGAGCAACAATTCTTATTTCATCGCTTTTGCAGACAATTGCCGCAGTTCCATTTACAGCACTTCCAGCTTTTATATTAAAATTCTTATCTGTGTCTGACTTGGATGTAATGTATATTCTAGAAAGGTCAGATTCTAAATCTAAATCACCTTCAGTATTTGAACGACCAGATACTATGTCGATAGTTCCTGCGCCTTCTTTTTGCCCAGAATCAATTTTTGACGGCCTATCTCTTCCTAAAGAAATCAGGGTATTATTTGAACCTTCTAAGGTTCTATCTCCTACTCTTGCGATAAAGTTAGGAACATCTTCTTTTACAAATTCAGGAGATAAAGGAGGAGTTTTTACTTTGCTATTTTCTGGAGCTGATTGTGCTCTTTTTTCTGAAGCTATGTCAGAATCGATATCGTTTGATTTTTCTTCTTTATATTTTTCAAAACCTAGAGTTAAATTTGTTTTATCTGTCTTTAATGATTCTGGAATTCTTGTTAACCATAGTCCATGATTTTTATTATACGCATCTTCAAATAAAACATATACGTGCTCACCTTCTTTTATAGGCAAGCCATCATAAGGAAATATTGGCCAAAATACTGGCAAATCTTTTTCTGGCGTTCCGCTATCCATTCCTGCAGTAATAATTTTTGCAACAATACTATTTTTAGGATTGGGAGGATCTTTAGCTAGTTGGCCACCTTTTTTGTCCACTTTATAAACTACTGCTCTAAAAAGAAAATCATAAGCCGTAAGTGCGCCTTCAAGATAATCATTAATAAGATTATCCATAATTCTTTCAGGATTAATTAAATCTTTTGATCGAATTGAACGCATTAAGTCTCCGACTTTTGATATTTTTCTGTTAAAAGTTTAATTAAAGATTCAGGATCTTCTGGTGTTACGCCGCGATTAGTAAATTCAAGAGTTAATAATTGTAATTCTTGTTTATATTTTCCAAATTTATCAAGTTTTGGAGCAAGTTCAGATGCTAAATTGACATATTTTTCTAAAACTTGATAATATCTTCCAAGTAAAATTTCATTTGACTCTTTTTCTATTGTCATTTTATTGAATCGCTTATAGCTTTCATGTCTTCCTCGGAAAGCTCATCGCTTTTTTCATTTTCTTTCTTGATTATTTTAAGAAAATCGATAACTTGCTGAGTCTGTTTGGTCATTAATTCGGCGTACTTAGCTAGATTTTGTCCAGCCGTTACATGTTTTTCTATGCTTCCAGAAACGAGCACTTTAAGTTCATGACACAACGTGTGAACAACTTCTCTATCTTCTCGAAATTGCTTCCATACTACATCTATAACTTCATCTATGTCATCTTTTATAAAAGTTTTCTTAGCCACTACATGTCTCCAGAAAAATATTTTCTTTTATAATTAGAATATTTCTTTTTAAATTTATTTAAATTAGTAAAAATTTGTTTTGTATTTAAATTAGTCATTTCTCTAAGATAAAGAAATGTAGCTTTTTTATTATAAAGAGGTAATACTTCTGGATTTTCTAAAAGAAAAATAATAGATTCAAGAAGAATTTTTTCTTGTTGTTTTTCATACTTTAGATTCCATTTTTTTAATTCTTTTTTTAAATATTCAAAAAATTCCATCTGTACTGCAGCCGCTTCAATACCGTCATCAACAATTTTACTTTCAATGTGAGAAATTACTTCATTATCTAATTCAACATCGGTTTTAGTTTTTTTTGTTTTATTTTTTATTCTTTGTATAAACCAATGTTTGGCTACTACGTTAAAATAAGAAAAAGCCTTATGTCCTTTTGAAGAATCAAATTTATATAAAGTTTCAAATAAAAAAGAAAGACAATCATTTTTTAAAGATTGTAGATCATCAATATGTTGAAATTTATATACAAATATTATATTTTCTATTAATTTAGAAAACGAATAGTGAATCTGAGCATAATAAACTTTTTCTTTTTCTGCTAAGGTTTCTGCTTTTTGAAAATCTACAATTGCCTTTTCGGTATCGGCATCAAAGTAATCATTTCCTTTCTTCTTTTCTGATTTCAATATATTCATCTATAATTTGACATGCGGCTGATATCGCCTTTGTCATAACCTGTACCTCTGGATCCATGGCCAGCAATTCTCTATTGGATGTGATTTTTTTTAAAATTGTCTTAACTTCCGTCAAATCTTTTGATGTAGCATCAAAAAACTCTTCATACTCTCTAACCAGTCTAGCAGCTTTTAGAATTAAATATATTAAGAATCCGCAAAGGATTAATAGCAAGGCGAACAATATCCATCCAATCATTTTAAATTCCTTTTATATATTAAAGAAAAACTTGGGAAATTTTAAAATAAAAAATATTTCCCCACATTCTGAACAGTCGTAATCTACATTGTATTCTAAATTAGTTATTTTAAGATTTTCTTTACATTTGGGACAAACTATTTTAATTTGAGAATTAATTAATTTCTTTTTAGTTTTTATTTCATTTGACATAAATTTTGAAATACATGAAGTTTATCTTCTGAATAGTAACCTAACAGATCTGTTATAGCTTTTATAGATTTACTTCCCAAGTAACCATCAAGTTCTCCAATTTCATATCTTCCAAGTCTATAAAGTTGTGATTGAATATTAAGTTCTAGAATTCTAGATTGATCTTGTTCTAGATTCCACTCTCCAATGTCTATAATGCAAGCTTTACAAACATTTTGATAAGTTACTGAGTCTTTGTCTGAAACATTAATATACTCATAAGCTTTTTTCCAATCTGAACCTGGAAAATCAAAATGCCAAGCTTCGCTTGCATGAATATCTGCACTTTTTATAATAGGGTAGAAACCTAAAGGTTTCGCTATATCCCAAAGTTTCTGTAGCCATTTAGTTTCATTCAGATTTTTAAATTTTAAGTTAAATATATCAATATCTACAGCTCTTCCAGCTTGATGAAAAGAAGCTCCTGGAGCTGCTACATAAGCTTTTTTCTTACCAGAAAGAAATTCTTGTCTAGCTTTTTCTTGGAGTTCCCAAGTTCTAGTAAGATCAGTTATATATAAGTTACCATTCAGTTTAGTAATTTCAGTATTTAACTTTAGAAGAGCTTCTTTAAATTCAGGAACGATGTAAGATCCTTGCTTTAAAGCTTCTATAGGATGCTTTAAACCTGTTGTTTTATTATCATAAGATGAATTCAAACCAGTTATTTGAACTGTTTGAATTCTTTTAATTTGATTCATTTAATTCTATACACTCCATATTTTCTTTATTATTTAATGATTCTAGTAAAGCTTGATCCGAAGCTTCATTTTGTTTCTTTAATAGAAGTTTATATTTATTTATTCTTTCATTTTTTATATTTCTAAGAGATTCTATTTCTTCTTTAGTTTTCTTATTTCTACCAAGTGCATTTAGTTTATCTAGATCATTTTCTAGTTTTTCTGTAGATTTATTATATTTTTCTATTTTTAGTTTTCTTTCTAATTTTTTCTTTTTAATATACTTTAATTTATTATAAACCATCATTTCACTATCCTTTTGTTTAGTGCTCCTAAAGTTTTGATTAAAACCTAGAGAACCCCTTTAGATCCCCGATACTGTTGGGGACAGCCTTATGGTAACTTTATACTTAATAAACTACTGATTAAACTATTATTTTAATCATATACCTTGTTTCCTAGATTGATTTGAGGGTGCGTATGGCAAATACGTCAATCGTTAGTCCCATATCTCGGTAATATGGGCGCACTGAGCGGAGACTTACAGTTCTGCAGTGGTCCTTAAGGTAAGTATAAACTTTTAAATTACTACAACAACGCAAAGGCTAACAGAAGGTGGGAAAAACTTAAAGAGTTTTCTCAATCACCCTTTAGTAAGCGATAAGAATCTTCTGGATAGTCTGGCGTAGAAACCTCTACTATTATTGAATTTTGTAAAGCAATTAGCTGATGAATTAAATTTCTATCGATTTCAATCTTATTTCCAGATTTAAAAATTAATTCTTCTATAGGTAAATTATTTTTTTGTAAAATACATTTCATTTCTCCCATCAAGCAATGCCATAATTCTTTTTTCTCTACATGAGAATGGAATGAAAATCTTTTATTTTTAAAAAAAACTAAATACTTTAAACAATATTCTGAATTGTTCGTAATGTGAACTTCGAAACCCCAACCTTTTTTCACAATTTTAGAACCAGATAAAAGAGCGGAAAAAATAGTTTGCCAGAAAGGTCGTTGAAAATTTGTTATAGCATGGCATCTTTGACAAAGTGTAATTAAATTTTCTATATTATTATTTTTTTTATCATAATCTATATGATGTACATGATGATTACGCTTAGAGTTTGAATGTTCTTTTTCATTACAAAAAACACAAGAATAGTTATCTCTCTTTTTTATTTCTTTTTTGATATGTTGAAAAATAGAAGGATATCTCTTTGTATAATATTTGTCATCTTTTTCAATTCGATCTTGCCCTCTTTGAGAGTCAAAGCTGCATTGTTGCGAACAAAAATATCTTTTTTGATTTTTGTGTAATCCTGCTCTACTAAATTTAAATTCTTTATTGCACTTTAGGCATATTTGAAATGTTTCTTTATTTTTATTATAAGAAGGATTATTTTCTCCTACTCTTATTTTAGATAGATATCTTGAATTACACTTAAGAGAACATACAATTCTCTCTCCATAATGTTTAAATTGTTTATTGCATTCAATACATTTTGATATTTTTCTAGAATCTGTTCTTAAAATAGCTTTAGATTGGCAACGACGTGAGCAAAAAATTCTATCACGGCATCCCCATTTGACAGAAAATTCTATACTGCAAAATTTGCAAACTATAGTAACAAATTTTAATGGTTTAGGCATACACAAAATATATCATTATATTTCATGACGTTTAACCTCAATTGTTCCTAACTCTCTAACCGATGCTGCAGCTACTTTGTTTGCAAACTCCAAACACTTATCGAATTCATTCCCTTCAGAATAAGCCACAACGAGCCCAGCAAGAAAACAATCGCCAGCCCCTACTACGTCTGCGTCTTCTACTTTGGACGTTTTATAAAAGGAATTAAGCAGTCCCTTATGAAAGTATTCGGCACCTTCGGAACCCTTTGTTACAATTAGATGTTCACAATCTTTTGCATTGATGGAATGTTTAAATTCTTTAGAATTAATTTTCACATAACAACGTGGAATGTTTTTCCAAATTGATAAATCTGATTTTTTTGAATCAATAAATACTGGAATATTTGTATTTGATAATTTTTCTATCATTTTAGAATCTATGATGCCTTTATTATAATCACTAACAACAATAATATCAAAATCTACAAAATTAGAATAATAACATTTATTTTTATATCTTTGAATGTCTGCTTCATCAAATAAAAGCTTGTTATCTAATCGAGCTATTTGTTTTCCTGTAGTTCCATTTATAATTCTAGTTTTTAACAACTCCCCCTCATGAGGAATTTTAGAATGTTTATTTTTTAATACAATTTCATCGTAATTAATTTTTTTAGAATTTAAAATAGCTGCGGTATATTCTGACATTATAGAGCTAACAAATATTTGCGTTCCCTTTTTTGATAGGGATTTTAAATTTGCAGCAACATTGAATGCGCCGCCAAGTCTAATTTCTTTTTCTGAAACATCAACAATTGGTGCATTTTCATCTTCTGGAGAATTTCTATTGATGTTTCCAACAATATATTCATCCAACATTCCATCGCCGATAACAAGAATTTTATTTTTCATTTTTAGATAATATTCGAGATTCTATATTTGTAGTAGAGACATTAATTTCTTTATTGATAAAGATAACTTCTGCAATGTCTTGTCCGACAACATTTCCCTTCCACTCTTCACCTTTCATAATTATATCTGGTTTTTTATCTTTAATCAATTGATATAATTCTTCATTTGAATTAAATTCATATATTTCATCAACAAGATTGTAGCTTATGCTGTCAATTGGGTATTTAAGTTTTGAAATAGTTTGTTTTCTTTCTTCAAAAGAAAAGTAAGGTCTATTGTCACCTTTGTCTTTTTTTATTTTTTCATCTGAATCTAAAGCTAAAATAACTTTACCATAACGTCCTGCATTCATTCTAGCTTGAACTAAAGCAGTATAATGCCCTGGATGAAAGCAATCTAGACAACCATTTAGGAATATTTTTCTTGACATTTTATCTTTTTTTGTACTTGCCATTAATTTGCGGAAGAGATTTCCAATCGTGTTTTTCTCTTACTAATAAATTTTTCGTCCAAACAGTCTCCAGCACCAAAGGATCAACTCCTTGTTCTTTTGCATAATAAATAAAAGCATTTATGTCCTTTGGTAAACAGCTTTTTGAAAATCCCTTTTGTCCGTCTGGTCCTGGAACTGCCGTGTGTGATGTTCCAATTCTTTTATCTTTACAAGCCAAATAAGAAACGACTTTATATTCTATATCTGCAGCTTTACAAATTTCATATACTTCATTAAAAAAAGAAATTTTTGTTGCTAAAAAACAATTTCCTATATATTTTATTGTTTCTGCTTCTTTATTTTTTACAAAATAAACTTGTCCTGGATTTTTTTGAGTTTTTGTAAAATTTAGATAAAAATCCCCAACTAAAGAAACCCCGTCAGAATGTTTTTGGTCTGGTGTTGGAAGACCTACAATAATTCTATCTTGAGTTGCAAAATCTTCAATGAAGTTTGCTTCTGTTAAGAATTCTGGATTCATCATAAAAGTAAATTTTTCATATTTTTGCTGGAGTGCGTCTGTAGTTCCTGGCGGAACGGTACTTTTTACAATCAAAACTTTTCTTTTGTCTGTTAGTAACGAAATTTCTTCCACAACTTCTTGTATTATATTTGTCTTACATTCTCCAGATTCTCCATCCATAGGAGTCGGCAAACATAAAAAAATTATATCTGACTGCTCGACAACCGTCTCTAAAGATTCTGTGTTTTTAAATTTGTCGTAAACGACACATTCGGCAATTGAATCAAATCCTATTTCGCATGCAGACCCAACAAATCCTGCACCAACAATTCCAATTTTATACTTTTCTTTTTCCATATAGTGGATGTTCCTTCATTATTTCTGGGTGTTCCATTTTGTATTCAAATATTGTATGATTAGAGTCTTCAATCAACCCTTTTTCATTTATATGCCAACCATAATCAAATTCTTTACCGAATCTAGTTTTCCACCATTTTTCTTTAGTCGAAAATCTTTCTAAATTTTTACAAAATGAATAATGATGAAAATATATTTGATTTGATATAAATGGAGTTTCAATATGATTTGGTCTAAAATCTTCTTCCCAAGTCATAAAGTTATCATTCTTGAATAAACAATTTTTAGTTATTTTAAATAATCTTGGAAATATTTGATTTGTATAATGATAAAAATCATTTACAAATGTAAGACTACGAAAATAAACTCCCTTGCAAAAATTAAGTTTATCTAAGCGTTTACATAAAGCTTTTATTTGAACATAATTTTGTGAAGTATAGACTTCATCGCCATCATGAATGTAAAGCCATCCGTCAGGATTTAGCTCTTTGATTTTTGCCAATCCTATATTTCTTTGATCTTTGTCACTTGGTTCATTTGCAAAAATTATATGAACTTTTGGATTGGATCTAAATTGTTCGATTATTTGAATTGTACCATCTGTAGATCTAGGTTCTTTTCCTAATTTGATAGTTTCTTGATAACTACCTTCTACTATTACTAAATGGTCTACGTGTTCTAGGCAGGATTTAATTGCATATTCAACATACTCATTTTCATTATAGACAGTCATTAACGCTGAGAGCATGTTATGAATATATATTATTCTTTACTTTCTTTTAAATGATTAAAAAGTTTATCAAGACCTTCTTTTAGTGCTGCAACTTGCGCCTTTAGCACTCCAACGTCTGCTGCTACTTTTTGCAAATTATTAAAAGTATTTCCTTGATCGCTTGCAGACTTTCTAAAAGCGTTTCTCATTTGTTCAAGCTCTCCTTCGAGCGCCTGCACTGCATTATCCAAACTAGTTAAATCTCTCATTTTTTTATCTCCTGTATTTTTTAATTCTCTATCTCTTCTTGAGGTGAATCTTTTACATATTGTTTTACAAATTGCGTATAAAAAGGAACTAATTTTTTTATACCATCTTTCAATGATGTTTTTGGCTCCCAATCTAATTTCTCCTTAGCTAAAGAAATGTCTGCTAAAGTCTCTCTAGACTCACCAATTCTTGCTGGAATATACACTTTTTTCATATTATTTTTAATACCATATTCTTTCAATGAGGTAATAACATCGTCAGCAATTTCATTTATTGAATAATTTTTTCCACATCCAACGTTTATAGTTAAACCACTTACGTTTTCTGGCGTTTCATGCAATTTATTCATTGCTTTTATATTAGCTTCTACAACGTCATCAATGAAGGTGAAGTCTCTGCGTTGCTCTCCATCTCCAACTATTGTTAAATCGCCTTTTACGTTGTTATTAACGGAAGTTCTAGTCATGGCTTGCTTGAAAAAGATTCCAATAACAGGAGCATAACTTCCTTCTATTGGACTTCGTTCTCCGTAAACATTAAAATATTTCAAACAAACATTTTTTAATCCATAACAGACTTCGTATGATTTAATAATAACTTCGCAAGCATATTTTGAAGAAGCGTATGGCGTTCTACAATCTGGAGGCTGGTCTTCTCTACAAGGCAAAGGATTCTTCAATCCGTAAGAACTAGAAGAAGCTGAATAAACAATATTTTGAATGTTGTACTCTCGCATCATATTCAGTATATTTAAAGTTCCTTGAATGTTAGACTTCATACAAAAGTCAGGATTGCTAATGCTTGGTTGTATTCTAGAAAGTGCAGCACAATGAAAAATGCCATCTGCATTTAAAAAAAACTTTTTATTTTTAGAAAGAGCATTAGAGTCACTAATATCAACTTTTCTAAAAATTACATTTTTTCCTTTAGGTATATAACCAGCTTTTCCTGTAGATAAATTATCTACAATAATAACTTTATGACCTAAATCAACTAATTTTTGAGCTATTCCTGAACCGACAAAGCCAGCTCCGCCAGTCACAATATAAGTTTTCATTTAAAGTATTTTTCTCCCCATTCCTTTTGTTCTTTAATTTGACTCAATATATCTGTTGTGCAATATTTTTGAGATATTGTATATAAAGATTTTAGATTTCTATAGCAATCTTTAGTTTTATGTTGATTTATTTTGATGTTTAAGTCGTAAACGTGTGCTACAAGTTGGCACAATTCATATTTATTTACTATTTCTGGAGAGTAAAAATGAATAATATTTGAGGGAAACTTAACTTCTCCATTATGATCAAAGGCTGCAATGTCTATGCAGGAATCAATAAATTTAGCTAATTCTAAACATGTAACTCCATTCCAATAATGATTTACATAACCATTTATTTCTTTGCCGTTGTTCTTTTTTACAAATTCTATAAAAGAGTCTCCTCTAGATTCTTCTCCGATTATAGAAGTTCTTATCGTTAACGCTTTAATACTTTCTGACGGTTCTCCTAATAATTTAGATCTTCCATATAAGTCTAAAGGGTAAATCAAAGAAGCGCTATTTTCATAATTTTCACTATTTGTTTTTCCTAAAAAAACACAATCTGTCGATATATGAATTAAGTTTTTACTTCTTTCCGCCAAAATTTTTGGAAATATAGAGTTCACTTTATAAATTTCTGAATCTGTGTATTTATCGCATAGAGATTTTACAATTCCTGCGCAATTTATAATATAGTCAAATTGACTAACGTTTGGCATGCTTTCGTGAGAAAAATCTGATTTTAGTATATCAAATTCTTTTCGTGTAAAAGTTGTTACTGAATAACATGCTTGTTTTGAAAGATACGAAGTTACATATCTGCCAAGCATTCCATTTGATCCAAAAATTGCTATTTTCATTTTATTCCTTTAGAAAATTTAAATTAGTATCATTGTAAATATTATTTATAAAATATGGGTGACTTTTCATAATTGCAGGATGTTTTCCTTTGAAATCATATATTCTAATGCCTGATGGAATTTTATATTCCTTTTTAAATTCATCAAATCCATACTGTGGTAACATTCTAATGTTGAAAGTTGGGTCTTGTTCGTTTTGATATTTCATTTTTCTAATAAAAGCTTCTTTATTTAATTTGACGTAATTGTAATGATAAAAAGAGTATCCTGGTATTTGGCCTATTACCTGTTTTAATTCTGGAAATTTTTTCAAGTCGGGCCACTCGCAATCATTGTCCATGAAAAATTTAGCTTCAGGCGTTACACGATAACAACGCATATAGTTACCCTGATACCATTTATTGAAGCTGTTTATAAAATTATACGAATTTATTCTATACCCAAGAAGACCAGAAGAACAATTAAACAAATAATGTTTTAATAATATTAAAGAGCTTTTAGTATAGACTTCGTCGCTATCAAACATATAACACCACTCAGCGCCATCTTTTTTTGCTAGCTCTAAACCTACTTGTCTTTGATCTCTTTCACGATGTTCATTAGCTTGAATTAAAAATATTTTTTTGTTGTCTACAAATTTATCGATAATATTGAATGTGGCTTTATCGGACCTCGCAGAACATCCAGAGCTTTCCTGCGCTGATTTCCACGAACCTTCTATAATGTAAAGTTTATCTGCAAATTCTTTAACAGAAGTCAGTGTTTGCTCTAGATACTCTGTATCGTTATAAGTTACTAAGAAAGCACTTATTTTCATTTTTTAGAAATCCATCCAAATGCTTTTGCATATTTATTTATTATAGAACGAATATGAATTCTGACAGTCAATTCATAATCCATTTTTGAGTTTAATTTTTCTATAATTTCTTTAACTCTTTGAGTTTCCATCAAGTAATGTCCAGAAATTATAGCTAGATGACGTAAATCTTTTTCTGATGAACTAGGAAGTAACCACTTTTTCCATTTTTTAGATTTAAAACAAATTTCTAAAAATTCGTCATATTCTAAAAACATTTCGCAATTTATTAAACTTTGTAACAAAATTCTAGTTTCTTCTGTCCCAAATTCTGGTGCAACGTTAGCACTATGAATATTCAAATAAGGATGCATACATAATGTTTTATAATCTGTGTAATCTAAATTGTGTTCTTTAAGAAGAAGGTTGTGTTTGTTAGCTATATCTGACATAGCTTTGGCGTTATTTAAACTAAATGGAAGCGCATTGAAAGTTTCTCGAACAAACGGTCCTGTATTTCCAACAATAAATTTTACTTTTGGAAATTGTTGAGAGCAAATCTCTGCAAGACGGTTGAAATTTTCTAGAACTTCAGGGTCTGAACTATAAACGGACCCATGTTCTTCTGTTCCAACTTCATAGATTATATCTCTTTTTGAAGCTTCTGCTATTTCTTCACAATGTAAGTAAAGTTTTTCTATTTTATTCACAACATCATTAAAGTTTTTGCCTTTTATGGAAGGATCTAGATGAAGAATGTCAAAACCATTCTTAATGTCTGTAAAGTATGAAAATTTTGCCTGTTCCATTTCAGCATCCAAATCGTCTGTAGGGTTGGTACCTTGATATGGTCCGCCATGATCTCTAGCTAAAAGAACTGTTTTCTTTGTGTCTAGTTTTTTTACTACTTCACAAAATTCACTAGTATCATAAACATATCCACCGCCTTGTTCTTTACATTCTACTTGCCTTCTTGAAGGTATTAGTAAAATTGGCATTTCATTATCATTAGAAAAGCGTACAGCTTCCTCTGTTACTCTTCTAGTCACTGGACCTATACCAAGCAAGGTTTTGTTTTTTAGTTTGTTTAAATTCAATTTATCCATTATTCAAAGCATTTTAAGTTGCACATTTCGTCAACTACAAGACAAGCTTCCGCTACAGCTCTATCTCCGCCCCTCCGATTTATTATTACTGTAGCACTATCTAGAGTTCTTTTTAATGCGTCTTTTACAGTGAATGAAAGCTCTGCATTTTTTAAACAAATGTGGTCAAAAATTCCATCTCCCATAAAAATTATCTTATAATGCTTTGAAGGATATTTGTTTCTAATAAATTCCCATCTGCTTATAGCGTCGTCAGATACTAAATCAAGCTTCATGTGCATATCTTCTTCAATTCTTTTTTTTGTTATATCAAAACCACGTTTATCTGCTGTTATAAAATTAATTTCAACTTTAGAAGAGATAGCTTTTAATGCGCTATGATCATCGCATCCAAATGTTTTCATTATCTTTCCTTCGGACGTATAATGCATCTTTCCATCTGTTAAAGTGCCATCGCAATCTAATATAAAAACTAATTTTCGTTTATGGACTTCCACAATTTCTCCTTTCCAAGATAATATAAAATAACATTTAATGGATATTCATGCAAGCTTGACATATTCAAAAGTACAATAGCTGTAAGTTGTTGAATTTTCTTTAAATCTAATCCATTAACAGAGTCTTCACGTATATAAGAATTAAATTGATATTGACAATTTTTATATTTTTTATAATCTTCTTTATTGAAAGAAAATTCAATCTTATTTCCATTCGTCAATAATTTATATTTCTTTGATTTAATTAAGTCATGAGGAAAAACTAATGATGCGTTTAGTTTTGCAAGATCGTAGTAAGCATCACCAAATTCAGTTATGCCTCCAAAATCTTGTCTCCAATCTATAAGTTTATATGAACTTTCTTTGTTGTTATAAATAATATTAGATATAGCCATATCTCCGTGCATTAAGCACGGAAAGCCATGCAGAAGTTCATGCCAAGATAAACTTGAAAGGATATCTGAAAGGGGAGGAATTACAACCCCGTTTACTTCGGTTGAAGAATCTGTAATATTTAATTGTTTATATAAATTATCTAATCTAGTTTTAGTTTTTCGATAATAAAACTCTATACAAGCATTTTGAAATTTCATTGATTCTTCTGGAGATAACTTTATTTCTTTCCATAAATCACTTTTTTCCGTATATGAAAGAAAATCTTGAATCATTACATATAATGAATAACCAACATCAAATAAATCTTTACCTTCTAGAAAATCATAAGAATAAAAATTATTTGATTTATGAATTAATTGTGGAACAAATTTATTTAATATTTCCGCTCTCTTGATTCTATTTGTGCAGATTTTTGAATCAAAAAAATATTTGACAACTCTATTACCTAAAAAATATATTTCTTCATCTACTTTATCTAAATTTTCAATTTTTGCTTTAAAAGATTGCCTAGTTTTTTGAAGATTTTCTAAATTGCCAATATCATGCCAAACAAACTTTTTAGCTTTTACAATATCTTTTGTACGATGTAATACTTCATCAAATCCTGCTGATAATTGAAATTGACCTTGCACAATGGTAGGATTTTCATTTATTCCTTTAAAGAATGCTTCATAATTTTTTATGAAGCAACATCCTATAAAAGCATTTTTTGTATAATTTGAAGCATACTTTTCATTAAAATACGTGACGTTATCATTAGTAATTTCCAAACAAGAAAATTCACCATCAAGAGATTCAGCAACCGAATAGCCTAACCAAGTTTCATTTGCATCTAAGAAGCCAACGTAGTCCCATTCCCCCACCAAAGTATCGCAAGTCCAAATATAAAATGGTTCTTGTAAGTATTCTTGACATTGTTGAATAGCATAACCAGGCCCAGAACCTTCGCCTTCAAATTTATCTGTTTTTACAAAAGTTACTTTCAAATCAGGATGAGCTGCTTTTATGTACTGCTCAACTATATCGCCCAGATAACCAACAGCAATTACAAATTCATAGCCTTTTGGGAAATATTCTATGATATGACTGATGGCTGCTTTATCGCCAACTCGCAATAATGCTTTATTAAAATATTTTGTATAAGTTCCAAGTCTTTTTCCTGGTCCTGCTGCAAGTAAGCAAACTTTCATTTGTAATAATCCTTTATTAATTTTAAAGATTTCATATGAAATATTTTATCATTAGAATATATTTTTTTATGAATTTCTTCCGCTGTTGTTTCCATTTTTGAAGCTAAATATTTTTTAACGTGTGGCGCCCCCCAATGTAAAATAGATTTTGAGCCAAAAGGAATGTTGTCTCCGTCTCTTTGTTCTAGATAGTCCTTGTCATCAAGTCCCACAGTTTTAAATCCTTTAGATAGAGGAATAACACAATTTAAAAATTCACACAATAATGAAAGTTTATTCCAATAATATCCAGATGGATATAAATTTTTAGGATACGTACCTTCGTCATAATAAGGCAAATATTTATCTAAAATATGCTTAATTTTTTCAATTTCATGTGAATTATCTTTAAAATACTTAACGTTCCAAATTCCGCATTCTCTTAAACAATCTTGCGTGTAAAGTGTTCTATCTATATCTGAATATTTATATTTTTCAATATTGATACCGTATATTTCCAGTATTTCTTTAAGAAAGAGTGAAGGCATAGAATATCCTTCACAAGTCAGAAAATCTCTATACGGTTGATGACAAGCTGAAACTCTGCCAACGCCAGTCGTTATTTTTTTAATATAATCCTGCAACCAAAAACAAGAAAAAAATTCACTGTCATCGTGAAAGAATATAAAATTTGAATAGTCTTCTATGTATTGTTTTGAAACGTAATCAAATGTAACTTCAACTCTGTCATTAGGACAAGTCATAATTTTAATATTTTTTGAATTTGAATCTGAAATTCTCTTTAATAAATTTAATTGATTTATATCGTCACTTGAATTATCTGCAATTATTAAATCGCAAGGAGGCTTAAGATAAGTTCTGTTATGAAATGAATGAAAGAATTCATTTAACAATATTGGATTATTTCTAGTTACAACGATAGCAAGAGTATTATTCATTTAATTCCAAGTTCTGCTTCGTCTATCCATTCTTGAGACGGACAAATGCCAGTATATAATTCAAATTGTTTTTTAAATTGATTTTTGTAAATAGTTATTCCTTTTGTTGCTTGTTTGCCGAGATACTCAGATATAGAGATTAAATCTGTGTTTGATTTAGACACTACTGAATCTACTATGTGATCAAATTTTGAAATATAATATTCGTTGATTAATTTAATATTTTTTGCATCAACATGAGGCATTCCTATGGGTGATGCATTAATTAAAATTTTATAATCAGAATTTTCATATTCTTTTAAGTTGTGAAAAATTATATTTTTATTGATCACTTTTTTATCAAAAGTAATAATATTTAATGATTTACATGTCAAAGTAGATAAATAATATTTATATGTTTCTGCCATAGCTCCATTACCGATTATTATGGCAAATATTTTTTTATTTTTATTTATTTGAATAGAATTTTTTATTCCATAATAGTCAGTATTATAAAACATATTCTTAGAAGGAATAATTGTATTGCAATTATTTAAATAAAAAGCTGCGCTGTCTCCAGCTACAGTATTTTTGTAAGATCTTGCGATGCTTTTGAAAGGCATAGAAACGGATATTCCTGATGCGTTTATATCCCATAATGCATTTACTTTTTTAAAGAAATCCTCATTATCATTGCACTTTAGAGCATGATACGCTCCATTAAAATTTGCCAATTTAAAAATTTTATTATAGAATGTAGACCCAAAATTGCCTGGATTAGAACTTAATGAAAAATAAAGCTTTGTAGTCAAGGATTAGAAGTTCCTTCGCGACCATAACTATCTTCGAGTCTAACAACGTCCCAAATTTCAGGAGTAGAAGCTTCAAACAATACTATATCTTCCAAGGCTTCTATTCGGTGAATATCTCCTCTGTCAAGATTTAAAATAAAACCAGGTTCCACTTTTTCAAATACAGTATAATCTTTTTCTCCTGCTCTTTTTAGCCAAACTTTTGCAGTACCAGAGTCTACAAAACTAGTTTCAATTTTTAAATTATGATATTGCAAACTAGTTGCATATCCTTTTTTAATAATAATTTTTTTAAAACAATATTTTTCTGTATAGCCTAAAATAGTTTCTGAGCCCCAGGGTTTTTGTATAAACCTTGGTATGTCAATATTTTTTATATTTTTCTTTATTTTTTTAGCAGTAGAGATTTTATCTCTTGCCATTTTAGTATGTTTTTTCCCTTTCATGGCGCTTGTCTTTCCGTACATTGGATTTTTAGATCCTTTCATCCGTTCTGCACTTTCTTGTTTTTCTTTTTCAAGTATTTCTTTTAATAAAGGATTATTTTTTCTCTTAAACAAAGATTCTTTTATTTTGTTTTTAACTTTTTCTAAATCAGAAGGAGAAAGTAGACTGTATGTATTTCCTCCTTCTCCTCCTTGAGTAGAATTGTAGCCATTATTATATGAATCAAATTTATTAATATAATAAATTTCCATATTTGAAAGTTGAGATTCATCAATATTATCTTGAATAATTTCCCATTTTAAAGCTGAACCATATTTTTTAATTGCATTATGAAAATAATTATTGCTCTCTTTTTTACTTTCTCTTAAGTGTCTCAATTTCCTCGTATTAAGATCTTGTATTGTTTTTCCTACATATACTTTGCCTGATGGACTTGTTACTTTGTAAAGTAATCCTTTTTTTTCTTCTCTATTTTTCATTAAATTCTCCCTTTGAATCATCTTTTATGATTTTATCACAAAAAGTTAAAAATGTTTTATTTGAGAAACGTTTTCTTATTTCGTCTTCTTCGATGTTGGTTAATAGCGATAATCTCTTAAATACAACATGATCGCCATAATGCACTATATATTCGTTACCTCTAAAGTTAGACCATCCTAAGTCTTCTTGACAGTAACCATCACCCAATACACAATGCGTTCTAAAACCATTCATCATTGGAGTTATATCATTAATATATTCCGATAGTGCTTGAAAAACATTATAGTTTGCACCATATCTTTCTATTGGAGCAAATGGTGTATTATTATACAAATTATTTTTCTTAAAAAAATTAAGAATATTATTCCACACTTCTGTTTTTTCTAATTGCTTCCAGTCTTCAATATTCGAAATTCTTTTTATAGCGCTAAGACATTCATGTGAATATAAAATTTTATCATCATTGATATGTTGATAATAATATGGAGCATTTATTTGAAGCATTTCATTCACTTCATCCATATAGTGGAAAATTTGTTTACGCTTATTGAAATTCTCTTCAAAATAATGATATTTATTGCCCCACTTATACGCTTGAAATCCTACCTTTCCTACTTTTAATTGAAAAGGCTTTGGAGCAACACCACACAAATATATACTAGTTTTGATATCTTCATTTAAAACATTCTCTAAAGATTTATCATGAAGTCTATCAATGGCAATCTTTAGCCAGCCATCTCTAATGAAAGAACTGTCATCATGTAAGAAAAAATAGTATTTGTAGTTTTTATAATTATCCCAAGCAAATTGATACCCCGCTTGCGCTCGACCATAATTTGGTTTTGTTTTAATGATACAATTATTAATTTTAGAAGCTTTTTCTAAAATACGTAATTGAGCGGGGTGAGTGCTACTGTTATCTATTATTAATAAATCGCATTCATATCCTGGATCTATTTTTTTAAATGTTTCTAGAAAATGATCTAAAAATACAGGAGAGTTAAATGTTGAAATTGCTACTAATGCTTTATTGATTAGACTCATTAAAAACACCTTTATTTTCTAAAAACTCTATTAATTGATTTTGCGTCAAGGTGTCGCTACAGGATGAAAATTCTTCTAATTTAGTAAACATTGTTGAATCCGATGGTATATTTTTATATGGATTTAGAATGTCTGTCAAAATATACGTTACGCCATCTGGCAAAATAAACGCTCTACTTGATTCATCTTTTGAAATCAATATTTCATGCAGTTTTTCTCCAGGTCTTATTGAAGAAAGTTCTATAGCAGATTCTGGATTGTATCTTTTAATAAGAACTGTAGCTAAATCAGTTATTTTAGCTGATCTAATTCTAGGTATATATATTCTTTGACCTTTAACATCTTTTAGAGCCTTAAAAATCAAATCAACTGCGTCGTCAAGACTCATTAAGAACCTAGTCATTTCAGAGTGAGTTACTGTAAGGTTCTTTTTTTCTTTTAATTTTTGTTTAAAAACTGGAATTACTGATCCTGTTGATTCTAAAACATTTCCATATCTTACAGCATTGTAAATATGTTTAGAATTATCACCAGCTCTAATGTGAATTCTTTCTTGTAACGCCTTCGTCATTCCATAAGAATTAACGGGCATACAAACTTTGTCTGTAGATATAGACAGGACTTTGATGCCTGTTTTTAAATTTGCAGCCTCTACTGCTTTACAGACATTAATTGTTCCATTTATATTTGTTTTAATTGCTTCTTCAATGTATTCTTCCGCCAAAGGAACTTGTTTAAGAGCAGCAGCATTAATGATAACATCAGGACAAAATGATACAATTGCCTTAAATACAGCATCATAGTCTCTAACGTCTCCAACGATATTAATTAAGTTAGAGTAAATTTGTTTTAATTTATGATGTTTATCTTCGCCTCTAGCAAATACAGCAACTGTATGATTTTGTTGCAATAATCTTTTTACTAAAGTTTTACCAAGACTTCCGGTGCCTCCGAATATAATATATTTCATATAATTTTATCACTCACAGTTTTGTAATCCTTTGCAATTTCTAATTTATTTCTAAAATCTGAAATTGATGTTTTCCATTTATCAAAAAAGAATTGCTCGCCAGTTGGTCTATCTGCTGGCAATTTTCTAATTGTTTTACTAATAAAATGATACACTCGTGAATTTCCTAACATTACAAAATCTCTACACCCTTTAGAGTAAGCGCTTGCCGCTATATCATGGTCTGTAGCAATGCCATACTTATACCCCAAGTCAACCCCGCCAAATGAATCCCAGAGGGTTTTAGGCATTGTAATAGGATGAGAATATTGTGTTGTATCTTTCTTCGGAGAATGATGAAGGTTGGTTTGATAATCAGAAATCAATTCTTCTTCGCGAAATGACTCTGGAGTGTCACCATGATAACGAATAGAGTATTCTGGATTGCTTCCGTATGGTTCTATAAGACAGCTTGAAATTGTAAATTTATCTTTACCTTGTTTTTGAAACTTATTTATTTGACTACACAAGGCGACATCCCAATACGGTAAAACGTACATGTCGGCATTTATATCAACAATAAAAGGATATTTAGCTTCATTGACTGCATAATTTACGCCACCAACGCCTATATTTTCTGAGGTTCTCGTGTATTTTATATTATTAGATTTCAACCACTCTTCTGTGCCGTCACTTGACCCATTATCGTGGACGATTATTTCATGTCTAATTTTGGTGTTTCTTTTGATGCTTTTGACGAGAATCTGTAAATACTTCAAGTCATTCCAGCTACAAAGACAAATACTAATCATCATTTCCCCATTTAAGAGAATTCCATACTCTTTCGTGTATATAGTATAACAAAAAACTCAAAATGTTAACAACTATTGTAAATTTAATAGATTCTTCTAGAGACTTAAAAAGAAGTACGCTTGTTGTAAAGCTCATTATTGTTGATATAATTCTCCAAGTTAGAGTTTTTACAAAAGTTCGTGCCTTCTTTTCAGCCATGAGTTGTACCTGTTTTAATTAGATTTTCATAAATTTGCAAATGTCTTTTCGCGCAAGAAATATCTGAATAATTATTCATTGCAAAATCTCTACATGTTTGAGATTTAATTTTTTCAATGTTTGTGATTGCCTTGGTGTATTCTGCAAGAGTGTTGCAAGTATAACCAACTTCACTTGGAACGATTTCAGGCATCGCGCCATTTGTCGAAGCAATAACTGGAGTTCCTGACATTAATGCTTCACTTACCGTAACAGGACAAGCATCTGGTAATTTTGTTGGGAGAATATAAGCTTTAGCGTTTGCAAAACATTCTGCTTTTTCTATGCCATTCACTTCTCCAACATATTTAAGATTTTTTTGTCCTTCACATATTTTTTTTACGTGTGTTATAAATTCTTGATGAGTGCCAGCTCCAGCAATCCAAAATTCATAATGTTTGAATATTCTTGACAAAGAAAGAAATATATCCAAACCTTTATTATAGCCCCAATCAAATCCAGCCAAATATAAAAAATAATTGCTTTTTTTATCTTTATAAATAAAATCTTCTGGAGTTGAGACGGCATGAGCAAAAGTTTTAATTTTTAATCTATCTGCAATAAATTTACTTACGCAAATTACATTAGGATTATTTTCTGCTGTTTTTAAAAAGAATGGATCATTTTCCATTCCTCCGCCATGAATAGTTGAACACCAAGGAATTCCAAATGAGGCATAAAGAGATTGATGTTCGGCTGTCCATCCTTGATGATGAATCACGTCAAAATCTTTTGGAATTTCTGAAACGGTTTCAATCCAATCGGATTTCTCATTAGCCTTCAATACAACAGTATGACCTAATTTCTGCAAACCTCTGGCAAGAGCTTGAGTAGTTCTCTCTGCACCTTTTGAGCCACTAATTTTTCCTGCTGTATCACACCATTGTACTATTTTCATGAATTATACGTAACCCTTGAGCTTTTTGATAAATTTTCATCCCACCATAAAGGTTGAAGATTTGTAAAATGACAAGCTTGTAAAAACTCTTCTCTGTTTGTTAAATCAAATGATGCTAGCGGTTTAATATGATCAATATGCCACCCAAACTGAGAATGGTTTTCCCATGTCATTCCTGATTTAAATTGTTTTTCAAGATGCTTTCTAAGTTGTTCGATTGTGCAACCAAGATCTTCAATGACAGAACCAGATTTTAGATTACTATTAATAATTTTATTTATTCTATTTCTTAGAATTAATTTTAATTTAAATATAGGATTATTTCTATATTGATTTTTAGAATAAATATTCCAAATATGTTTATTATTATTAAAATAAATTTTTTGTTGAGTTCTTTCTTTGTCTCTATTTTTTAAATATTTTTCTCTTCTTTTTTTATTATATTGTTCTTGATTTTCTTCTCTGTGTATTTTCTTTTTTTCTTTTATTAATTTAACATTAGAAATTCTATAATCGTTAACTTTCTTCTTGGTGCAATTTTTACAAAATCCATAAAGACCATCTTTTTTATGTTTATCTTTATGATAACTATTAAGAGATTTTTCTATCTTACATTTATTGCAAGTTTTAGACATAGCCAGAACCTTTTTTATTTCTTTCATTAAGATTTAAATATTCTTGCAACTTTTCTTTTGATATTGTATCATTTACCATCATATCACTACTTTGATGAAAAAAGAAATGATCTGGAGCCTTATCTAAATCATACCCCTTCTTGAGGAGATCGTAATATATTTCCGTTCCATAATATGGACTCATAATACTAAGACTATAATATTCTGCATTTATCTCTTTAGCTAAAGAGATTGTTTGATCTAAATCTTCGTCAGTCTCTCCATTGAACCCAGTCATTAAATAAGCCGTATAAGGAACGCCTGCCTTTTCAAGCATCTTGCATCCTTCAATCATTTCTTCTCTTGTTTCATCTTTTTTAATTTGCTTAAGCAGTCTCGGACTGCCAGTCTCAATACCTATTTTTGCTCTAACGCAACCAGCTTTAGCCATCATATCGCAAAGTTCTTGATCTAGGTGGTCCGTACGCATTTCAGCTTTCCAGGGCATATTGAGACCTTCATCAATCATTCTTTGAAGAATTTCCATTGTTCTTGCTTTTTTAATTGTAAAAATATCATCTACGAAATAAACAATAGTATTATCTTTAATTAATAGTTTATCTTTTGTACCAATGTTGGCTGAAGCTGAATAATCATATTCTTTTTCTTTGTGCCAATAATTTTCTTTTAAATGTTTTAATTCTTGAATAACAGAATCAGCAGAACGATATTGAGTTTTATCACGCTTCCAGTGTCTAGGAGAAGCGCAATAAGTGCAACGATATGGACATCCTCGAATTGTTACAACGTAAGAAACGTCTACAAATTTCTTTTCTTCTTCAGGAATTTTCCAAAATTTTTCTCTCTCTGGAAAAGGCAAATGATCAATGTCTTTAATAACATTTGCATCACCATTGTCGTTAAATCCAACGTTTAATCCATGAATTCTATTTCTAGAAACAACACCAGAAATATCTTTAGGATCTTTTCCATTTACTAAGTCAAGCATGGCCATTTCGCCTTCTCGTTTAACTTGGTAATCAATTGTAGGAATCTTATTTAGAAGCTCTCCATCCATTGTGGCATGAGGTCCGCCAACAACTTGTTTTACGTGTGGCATTCTCTCTCTAAGCTTTTTAGAGATTATTTTAATACTTGTAAGGTTGGCTGTATATCCACTGAAGCCTACCCAATCGGGGTTAAATTCAACAATATTATTAATTACTTCTTCCCATATTTCATGGTTTTCATTTTCAAAATATTTTTTGTAATCATGAAATTGTTCAAAAATTTGTTTGAGTTTAATGAAACTACGTTCATTTACGTAGTCTGAATTGTACAGCCAAGCATCTATATTGTTTTTATTTAAAACCGCTGCAATGTAAGCAATACCAAGACTATTACAATTATATCTGCTGCCCAACAATCTATAAAAAGGTAAATTAACTAAAAGAACTCTTTTCATGAAACATTAACTCCCAATTGTTTTAATTTACTTCTATCCCATAATTCAGAGTTAGGATAATTTTCATGAAACCATAACCATTTTTGTTTAGTTGTTTCGTTTCTATTAAGCCAACCTTTAATTTCAACCCATAAATTTTGATCGTTTAGATATAAATCTATATTATATTCTTTATTATCAGGAGTTAAAAATGCTTTTGGTTGCCATTCATAATTTATTTTATTATTATTTAACCATTTTACAGTTTTATTTTCGTAAGAGCCCTTACATAAGATTTCTTCATTAGTTTTCCAGTGAAAAAGAGTTGCAACATTATTACAAGAACGTAGATGTTTTTTATATATCTCTTTATTTCTTACTGGAAATTCTGTTCCGTATTTTGCTAAATTAGTTTTTTTATATTTGTCTAAAGATCGATTTTTGTGTCCATGGCCAGAAATAACATTAGATGGCCTCGTAGACCATTCACCATATTCAACATCAACAAAACAAGCTTTTTCGCCCATTCTAATAAAAGTTTCTTCTTTTAGAGAAACAATATCACCATGTACTTCAAAAAGTCTTTTTTTAACTTCTTCTATTGATATCTTATTATGACTTGCCATTTATTTAATCCTTTGATAGAAGGGAATCATTTTAGGGTGCCATTGTCCCGGATGTTCTGCTTCTGTGTATCCTTTATTTTTCCATTTTTTTACAAAATATTCATACGGTTCATTTCTGTCTTTATCAATTCTTTGTTGATTATTACTCTTACCTTGTAAATGATAAACTAAACTTCCATAAACCATCCAAAACTTTCTTACTTTACAATGCCAAGCTTCTTGAACTAAATCATCATCAGTGCAATAAGAAAAATAATTTTCGTCAACGCCATTCATTTTTTTCCAAAGAAATTTATCAAGGAAAAATGGCATTCTTGCACCAACTTCTATGGTGGAATTTTTGTACGTGGAAAAATCTTTCATTAATTCTTGTGCTTGAAATTCTGAAGCTTCCTGGCCGTAGTTTTTAATGATGTGATGTTGGGTATGCCCCATCGTGGGTTCGACACTCCTAGAGCAAAATAGAAAGCTTCCTGGAGCATGTCCTTTGGCAGCTTCTAATAAGGCTGTATCTGAATTGGGTAGGAGTACCATATCACTGTGAGGCAAATAATAATAGTCCCCTTGTGCAATAGAAGCACACTGGTTAAGGGCTTTATTCAAGCCAATATTTGAACCGTCACCAATTATTTTTATGCGAAGGTCGGATTTATATTTATCTAAATTGCCATTTCCTCCATTGTCTCTTATGATAAGTTCCCAATCACATGTCCAATTTTTTAAAGAAGGAATAAAAACAAGGTCTAATAATTCTTCGGATTTATAGGCGGCTAGCAAAATTGATATTTTTGGTTTCATCTTGAAAAAATTGTTCCTTTTCCGTCACAGACTCTACAATCATCTTCGCCAGGAGATGCTCGTTCGCTTGCGTTGAACCACCTTCTTCCTTTTCCATTACAAGAATAACATTGTTTTGGTAATTTACTTTGCTTATAATCATTTAGAAATTCTTTTAAAATTGTAATTTCTTCATTAGTTAAAAAATTCATAGTACCTTGCATTTTTCTTGTTTGGCAAATAAATATCCACCGCCAATACCTGGACCCGGTTCATCATCAACATTTACAAACTCACTAGGAATTTCTTTTCTGAGCAATGTTTCTAAATCTTCATCTGATAATTCGTTTTTTGTAACCAAAACATAATCATCTCCGCTTTCGCTGTGTATTGAAATAACATTGACTGTTTTCATTTTTTTCTCACTACAAGCCATTCTTTCATAATAGCTGGTTGGGATTTACTAACTTCAAACTTGCCTTTCTTTTGATCTGAATCTTCGCCGCCTTGTTCGTAAAGTTTTTGAGCAAGTTCATTAACTTTTTCGTCTGTATCGACACCAGGAAATCTTTCCATTGTTTCTTTTTGGTAAAGCAAAGACCACATGCGGTCCCAATTCCCACCTTTGCGAAGTTGCTTTATCTTTCTAGGAATGTCCGCCCAACTATAATGAAACACACTTGGAAGTTGTTCGTATGCCATGTTTGCCATTTGCGCAAACACTTCTGGGTTTTCTATTCTTGCTTTTTCAAACTCTTCATTATAAAAACCAGTATGCGATAGCGGTTCATAATTCATGATGTTTACATATTCACAACCATCACTCATTCCTTCTCTTGCGTAAACCTGCCCAGTTTTTTCGTGTGTAATTCTAGCATATTTATTAATTGCATGAGAAATTTCAGGCTTATTGCGTGACATTCGCCATTTCCAAATATGCCTACGATCTGTAGCTTCTCCATTTAGGCCCCATAATTCTACAACAGGTAAATGAAGGATGTCGTGAGTGTTCGGAAAACGTTTTGTAATGGTTTTTATCTTTTCATAATCGCTTTCGTGTACAACTTCGTCTGAATCTTGTTGCCAAAGAAAATCCATTGTACATAAAGCTCTAGCAAAAGCTTTTTGGTTTCCATCCACTCCAGGATCTTCCCAATTGAATTCATTTTGATAAAGTTGTAATTTTGGCTCAATTGCAGCCAATTCTTGTAGTTTTTCCCACGTTCCATCGTCAGAACAACCATCCACAACAACAACTTCATCACAAAATCCAAGCATGCTTTGAATAGACTCTAAAAACGGGTAATCTTCTTTCAAGCAATTGTATGTTGTGGTATATCCGCTAATGGTTCCATATATTCTTTGATATCTAAAATTTGTATTAAAATTAAGTTTCATTATTTAGTTTCCTCGTTTCTTTGCACAAGTAATCTAGCACAACTTTTGAAAATATCCAAGGGATCAATTTCATTGATTGGAGCGTCTGGTTCTTTTGCTTTTGAGCATTTATTTTTATAACATGGCTTTGAAGAGCAACCGCTCTTGCGTTCTGACGCTAAGAGAATAAATTTAGCTTTTGCTTTATCTTTAACCCAAGGTCCGGTTGCAGTCGGAGTAGAACAACCAAAGATTGCAACAGTTGGAACATTTAAAGCGACAGCCAAATGCATGTTAAATGAATCAATACCAAGATGTAAAATTGCGTTTGATTGAACTGCAGCCAATTGTTGATAATTGGTTTTACCTCTCAAGTCTACATCCACTTCTGAAAAGGTTGGTTCGTCTGCGCCACCAATTTGTACAACTTTTAATTCTGGTGCCAAGTCTTTTAAATTTTTAAGAACTTCTTTCCAGTCTCTATAGTTGCGTCCTTCCCACTGACCTTTTCCTGAACCTGGGTGGAAAGTCATATATGGAGTTTTTTCTGCTTCAAATTTAGGAG